>Ga0316213_1000002_pt1 | contig 54289 bp, 26 predicted proteins | sample NRE2metagenome_FD_207798 | JGI IMG/M metagenome (GOLD analysis project Ga0316213, IMG submission 207798) | Spruce roots microbial communities from Maridalen valley, Oslo, Norway - NRE2 | ecosystem: Host-associated > Plants > Roots > Unclassified | place: Norway: Oslo | collected 2017-09-14
CTTTGGGCGGCGTGTTAACTAACCAAGCACTTTGACTTTCCCCTTGACTTTCGTATCCGTTAGTCATTCTTGAGAGATTTCAGATTATTATATACGTAATTACACAATCGAAGAATTGAGAAAAGAATTGATGAATAATATCTCAATTTGTTTGGCCCAATAAGTCACTCAATTGAGATTTCTTTTGTTCTTCTTTGTTCTTCCGGTCATGAATTATATATTACATTACGCTTTCTTTCTTATAAGACGTAATTACGCTTTAGCAAAGACAGACACAACTCCATAGATGTTTCTTACCGTACTTCTATTTCTTCCCCTCAAAGAGCATAGCGAAGGGTTGGGATAACCCTCTATTTATTCCCCGCTTAGCTAGAAGGCAGCTTTGCTTGGTTTGTGATAACCTTAGGGATTTGTTCACCCATCACTAAAGTGACCAAGGTATAACCTTAAATATCTATCTGTACACCTGACTCGTGCAGGACATAGAGATTTAGTCCCCCTTTCAATGTCTCGCCCCCTCTCTAGCTTATCGGTCTTAAGGTACGCGAAGCTTACTGAAGGATGCTTTCATTCTGAAGGAAGGAAAGGAAGCGAAAGCTGGCTCGACCGTATGGGAGAGGAAGCGGTGTCTGTACGGCGAAGCTATATAATGAAATCTATCACATTGGATTGGAAGGGCGCTCTCCGATTATTATATATTTAATAAGGTTATCCCTTAGTGTAGTGACCGACCTTTGCGCCCACCCAACTATCTTTCTATCTTTCCGAATCTATCTTTCCGGTCCGCTGCCCAATGTTTATTATATGAATTTGTCCCCAAACCTACCTTGGCCCCGTACTTCTTTGGTTTAGGGGTGGCATTTCGGATCGATTAAGGTACAGAAGTTGTAATATGGGAACAGAAATATCTTGTTGGAGGGGAGAAAGGGAGAGAGAGGTTCGTTGGTGGGGCTTACTCACTGGCTATACATACAAATATATGATTTCGTTCGTTTAGTGATTGCAACACATCGGGGTGGACATTCTTAGTTATCATGACAGACGGGAGGAACCACCTTTCGTAGATTAGAGGAGAAGTGACCAACATTCAGGATAGTAGTATTTGAGCCATTGGGAATGATGAACAGCTACCTCTTTCCTAGTAATTGCAATGCTGCCCTAGCCGGTAAGGTACAGAACTTCATGTCTCGTATTCTAGTTCGGTTGGGAAGAAGTATGAATCTTGGTTTGGTGCGCCTACAAAGCGTTTCTACCTAACCTGACGATTCGAAGGGAAGGTTCTCTCTGGCAGGCCTCTTTGTGGTGCGCTCATATGGGGGTGTTCTTGGCCTTATTGGCTCGGCTAGCTATTTAAAATGTATAGATATATAGGGGGAGGGAGTAAAACGAAAGGAAGCCAGTGGAGAGCACCTAATTGATAGGCAGGCAGAGCCTAATGAGCGCGTGGCAGAGTCAGTCCAGCGTGGGATCATGGAGAAGCTCCTTCCATCCATGGAAGTATCTTGATCCTGAGCTCCTTTATAAGAAAGACTATGACGACGACAAATAAAAGTGCAATAAATACAAGCCGGAGACGGAAGCACCCCTAGCCAGCCAGAGAGGAAGGTAGGTCCAGGCAGGACGGACACTCTTACTTACTGAAAGGAGCCTTCCAGCCACTCTTTTATTCCCCCAATTCCCTCCCTTTTGATTGAGGTTATCCCTTGAGGTTATCCCAACAAGGAAAGGCACTTGCTCCAGGGGAAGCAGACCAGCCAGGACCTAGAACCAGAATTGCCTTTCAAGGCCTTATTATTGATTGATGGACTTGTTTGACTTGCAAAAGGACCTTGGGTTAGCTATCTCTCTTTATGCTCCACTGAGCTTTAGTTAGCGGTCGGTCTTTCTAGTGGTGAGGTAGCGGGGTGAGGTAACGGTATTTATAGTGGAATATGGTTTCCCCTGGTTAAAATGAGAGGGAGGTTTGATCAGGACTGGGTTGACCAGTACCTTACCGCCTGCCTTTCAGGATACAAAAAGAAGATAAAAAAGGAATGAAGCTTGATCGTGCTTTAGCCTTTCTTATAAATTGAGTGGGCGGGGGACTCTGGTAGATCGCTTTTAAGCACAAGACTAAACTTCCCTAATACGTAATCGGAAGGGAAATGTCTCCTCTCTCCCTCTCAACCCGGCGCCCTCTATTCGACTATTGTTCCTCCTACGCGGAAAGCATGAACCTCCGAATCAGATTGCTTTGGAGGAGAGGATAGCGAGAGTGCCGGGCCCTAAACGACCTAACCTAGTATCTATTAACTCGTTTCTCCATCCATAACTAATATTTTCCCGCTATTAATATATTTATTTATTCCACTCGTTTCTACTTCTCTAATCAAGCGACCTTATTAAATAAATAATAATAGTAGGCGAATAACAGGCCTGAAGATTTCTGGGGGTTGGGCGTTTTTACCCCCTCCCTAGAAGCAAGCAAGTTGTTGATACGTCGTATATAAGACCTATAAACAGAAAGATCAAGATGAAATCAATAATAATAGTAGGGGATTGAAATAATAATCGCCCCTATTTCTTCTAATTTGCGGAGTCCCCCTCCATGTCGCTCCACCGAAATAGGAATAGGGAAGGTCTACAGGAGAATAGTCATATCTCTCGAAACCAATCCCTTAATAATAACTGGAGAGGCGGGCATAGTTGAGGCGAAGCAGATCGCCCAGATTGATGGATTAGCCCGGATCACAAAATGAATATATAAAAGCCCAAAACTGAGTGGGGGAGTAAGCACACCTCTGCATCCCGCCCGCCACGATTAAGGTCCGCCCTTATTATAATAGTAGGGGTGGATATTAGGTTGTAAAGTGTTGGCCCTAGGACTCTTTTCTATATAAGAAAGTGGCCCCCAGTCATAACAGGAACCATATAGTAATAGCAGTCTTATCGTAATAGCGCCCGGCATTCCCTTATCTCCACTTCTTTCTACTTGTAGCGGTGCATTACCTAGATCCACTAGCATCGAAATGCCCTCTTTTTTTTTAAGCCCACCTTCTATATGTGAGATATACCTCACATAGCCCCGAGTCAGTCTTCTTAGATAGAGGAAGTGGGTGATCCAATCCACTTGTAAATCTCCACTGGTTATAATTGTGTATATCTCACCCTTTCCCCTTGCCTAGCATTTTCCCCGTCGTTGATCATTTATATAAAATATCCCGCCGGCCCATGTTGATCAGTAAGTAGGTTGATGACCCCTAGTTCTCAAATTCGATGACTGCTCGCTTATTTAGAAAGTGCTTCCATCGGTCGAGAGAGAAGTAGGGTTGTTTCATTCCCCCCGGAACAGGATATCAAGCGAATGAAGTGCCTTCTTTCTAGGAGAACCAACGAGAGGCATTTCCAGTCAGCAGCCGCGCTAGTATTGGCTTATACTTATTCATATTATGGAATTACTATACATTAGTACTCCTATCACTTACCTGGAGGCTACCATATTACAGGGGATACGTAGTGATGTAAGTTAACTCGATGGTAATAAATAAGCTTCAACCCTATTAATAGGAGATCACTACATGTTAGTCTATTACGTAAATAAGGTAAGATGTACAGTAAGTTGAGTAACCGAGTAGCCCAGCCCGGGAGCTAAGCCCAGGATCCAAGCCGAGTAGCTGAGTCGCCCAGCCAAGTATCCAAGCTGAGCATCCTAACCGAGCCCAGTAGCCTAGTCTATAGGCCGAGTATTCAAGCTGAGTAGAGTATCCGAGTAAGTAGGAGTGGCCAAGTGTAGAGAGTATCAAAGCCTATAAGCCAAGCCTCTAAGCCAATTCGAGTAGCCCAGCCCGGTCAATGAGCCCAGCCCAGCTATGACTGCATCGAAACCTGGCATCGACTGGATCGACTCTTGTCATCGAGTGCATCGACAACAGGCATCGACTAGCGGCCATCAGCAATGACAACAGGCTAGGACTCCTGGCTATGTGTGGCTATCGGCTATGATCGACTATGATCGGTGGCTATGATCTAGTACTACGGCTATTTCCAGCCCAGCCCTGTCTCCAGCCAAGCAGAGTAGAGTAGCCAATCCGAAATAGCCAAGCCAAGTATCCAAGTTGAGTATTCAAGCCGAGTAGCCCATTCAATTATCCCAGCAGTTTAATAGTGCAGCAGCCAAAGTCGAGTATCCCAGTCGATTAGCCCAGTTGATTAGCCTAGTTGAGTAACCAAGCCAATGAGCCCAGCCAATGATCCCAGCCCAGCAATTACTGGCAATTGGCAGTATGTCTTTGTGAGGTGCTTTAGGAACCCTGTGTTGCATCTATGAAAGTGAAGTAGGAACCATGTGTTCCGTATCGGTAAGTTATTTCGAGGGTCGAGGTAGAGTTCCATATCGGTGGAGGTCAAGATCAAGGGTTGAGGGTCGAGGTAAAGGTAGAAAGTTCTAGGGTCGACTTCTTTGTATGACTGTCTCCAGCCGAGTATCCCGGGAGCAAAGCCTATAAGCCAAGCCGAGTAGCCCAACCGAGCGGCCCATCCAGCCCAGCTATCTAGCCAGCCATAAATCTAGCGCGAGGGTTCTACAAAACCTAAAGGCAATCGACGGCATCCTATCCTGCCTAACATAGAGAAACTTCCTAAAAAGTCATACCGAGATCAATGATGACTAGGAGATGACTAGGAATGGAACGAAGAATGGATATAGAGGTAATCAAGGGTTTGGGCCATATGAGAGCAGGGTAGAGATAGGCCAGGTTATTAGAGGAGAATTTACCATATACTAGGCTCGGAAGGAAGCAAGGTGTGATAGTCTAATTGAGAATTGATAGGGTGAGGTAGCGTTAAGCGGGCTCGCCCGAGGTAGGAGGGCAAGGGGAGAAGCTCCATTTTGGGGTAGAGCCACCATCGGGAAGAAGCAAGGTGTGATATTTGCTCGAACCCCGTTATTTTTATAGCAAGGTCGATAGGGAGAGGAAACAACCTCCGCACATAGGAATTAATTCCATCCCCATAATATAATATCTTACACCATCCATATAGTATAGCAGCAGAGAAGAGTAGCTAGTTAATAACTAAAATTAGATATATATCTATAAACTATTTATATAGTTCTTACACTACAGGTAATAAATAATATATTCTCTATTGTGTCAATATGGAGAATAATAATCACTTATATAATATTGATTTGTGGATACATAGTTAAATGGTTAAATGTATCGATACAACAAGTGAAACGTCTCCATGCGAGCTCTCGTAATAGGATAATTTGTGGGTTGCACCTGCTGCAACTGCACGGAAACAACTATAAGAGGTTACAGGCTCTTCATCATCTGGCTGATAGGAGGTTGAGGCTCCTAATTATTTAAACTAAGATTGATTGAACTACTCATTACAATATAAAAGGTCAACGTAGAGATGCGAGTAGCATATACTCAAACGTAAATATGCAAGTGAAACGCCTCTATGCGAGTATCCGGCTGTACGGCCCTATTAAAATGTGAAATGGTGAAATGATAAGGTGGAAATCTGTCCCAACCAAATGAACATGGAAAACAACATGGATTCTATTCCACTGGTGTACTTAATATAGGAGGATAATGGTGCTATCACCTCAAGCAGTAAACCCCATTCATTTAAATAAGTGTCCAACAAACATGCATGGATGCCTGCCCCGACGACCTCCCTCCGCTTCAGTGTTGTCAGTATAGAGAGATAGGGCAGTTGGCATGACCTCAGCATCAGTGCTTTACGCCCTCCGCATAATTGGTTGGCTGTTGAGAGATAATCAGGCAGTAAACGACAGAAATGCAGGTGGATAAACAACTGGATATGGACTTGCTACTGAGGCTACAGTAACCACCCGGTAAATTAACGGAGATGTACTAAGAAAACACTATACAACTCCGCTTTTATCTCCTACCCTGCGACCAAAGACGCCAGTCAGCAATACCTATAATCCCCTAGTCATTGGGAAATGAAACTTCCCATCTGCGAATGCAAAATAATCATTTTTAAATATTACCTATAATTCCCCTCCATTGGTATGTGAGCCTGTCTATAAAGGATGATAAGCAGTACAGGTGGTATTGGTAGGTGGTGTCCTGCGGAACCGGAAAGAAGACCATAGTAGTTAACAGACAGAAAGAACCACACACTGGCAGCCCACCCTTAACCCAGCTGCACACCCCTGTATTCAATAATCGAGTTGGCTCAAGCACAATTCTAATTCGAGAACCCAGGGCGTTCCTTCTCGTTGTCTGGGGTTAATTCCTTCTCTCATGCCTGGTGGAAACTCGTAATGTCGGAGTTTGGTAAATGGCTAAACCTCCCTAACCTTAATGGCCCTCCCTGAATGGCTCAACCTAGCCCCTGAGTGTCTCCAGCCGAATATTGAATAGCCCAGCCCGAGTATCCAAGTCTGAGTAACCAAGCCAAGCAGCTGCGTATGCAAGCCATCCGAGTCAATTAATCTGATTAGCCAAGCCCGGTCGAGTAGCGTAGTTGAGTAGCCTTTATTCAAGCCAAAGGGTCGAGTTCGATGTATAGTTCGAGGGTCGAGGTGGAGGTAAAGCTTCGAGTAAGAGTTCGAGGTCAAGATCGAGGTATGGGTCTTTGGTCTAGGTTTCCGGGTGAGGTTTCGAGGTAAAGTATCCTGTCTATTCTTATTGGAATGATGTTCTCTGTCTCAAGGTAAGCACTTTTAAAGGCAAGAACAGCTGCCAACTATAGCTTCATCATGCTGCTGCACTGACTAGCTGTACCGACAAGAGCTAATTGCTGCACTAAAAGGAGCTTAATTAATGTACCGGCGTACCATAGCTTCATGCATCGACGGTTCATGCACTCACTGAGTGATCCCATCCCGCCTGCCTCACCCCCAAAATATTAGCTACGGCGTATTCCTGAAGGCGTTAAAGGTATGAGTATTGTTTCTTTCCTTCCTAAAAGCATAATGTAATGTGAGCTGATCGAATCCTGGATCCCCCTGCGATCTATCTTACGTACGAGGGAGAGTAGGGTAAAAAAAAACGAAGTTGAGCGAACCCCCAACCAGCCAAGAGCCAGGGGGTTTTGAGCATATACTGAAGTATTGACCGACTTGTGGCTATTTCCCTCCTTCTTAAAGTAAATTCCCGTAGTTCGTGCAAGTGTATCTTATGCTTATGCCTAACGCGCTAGGCGCCTGCCTGTACCTTAGTCCGGTAATTCTTGTTGTTTGTTAGGTAAGTAACCATATGGGATACCACTGCTATAAGCTACGGCGCATCATACCATGCAGCATATATAACCCGCATTTACTTAACTTCAAATATATATATATATATATATATATAATATTGTGTTTCCATCCATGACCTCGTCTCTAGCTCTACCCACTAACTGAGAGGTTCGTTGTTCTGAATTCGTTAATAAACGCGGGGGTTTTATATCTTCCGGCCCCGGGTCTTTCTTATATTCTTCGATCAGTATTGGTTAAAGGAACCATGAGGTTAGCAATTAGGGTGTGGATCCATAACCAGCTCTAGCGGAACCAACCTGAAGCAAGCGCGGTAAGTCGAAATCAAATAAAATCCGGGCAAGCGTAAGCGCTGAAACCTAATTCATGGGGAAAGGTCTTATAGGAACAAAAGCGTGTTTGTTCCGTCCGGCGTAATAGGTAGGTAGTTCCGACCGGTTATGGTAGTAACTAGGTTCCGTCAGGGTAAGTTCAGGGAAGGGTGTGGCTCTTATTAACCAAGCGATAGCGCTACAGTATCCATCATGGGGAAGGTGATCGCAACCTAAAGGTTCGAAGCTTCAATCAAGTTTAAGTTTGGTATAATTAGGAGAACGATTCAATAATAGTTTCAGTTTAAAGGGGCGGGTTAAATTAATCCTCCTTCCTCGCGTTAGCATCTATAATAATCCTCTTCCTGGCGGTATGGATCAATCATAATCAAACCAAGCAAGGCTTTATTATCTGTCTTGCACGCTCTGCGCCATGGCTTGCTCAGCTCTGTGTTCGTCCCCCGGATAATGGGAAGGTGAAATGTGAATCTTGAGTAATAATAGATCATTTTTAGTGGCCCCGATTATGCTGAGCCCAGGACCACCTAATAAAGTAGATTTATGTAAATAAAAATAGTGAATATAATATTTTTAAAATTATGCTTTTCCAGAAGCATTACGTCGAGATTGCTTTTAGCTTTAGCAACATGCTTCTCGCTTGCTAGATTGCACGCTGGATTGATCGATATGAATGGGAGTCATCACGACCGTAGGAAAGAATAAATGGCTGGTAGTATTATATGGCGGGATGCTCTGGATGGACAAAGTTTTATTGATTGCTTATACCCTTTGGGGAGGGGAATGAGCCCTAGTGCTTGTGCTGCTGGGCCTGCTGCTTTAACTGCTCGTGCATCTTTAACTGGACCAGGAACTGCTACTACTGGGTATGGAACTACTCCACCACTGCTACTACTGGGTATGGAACTACTCCACCTAGGTATGCTTATATGTATGCTTACTTTGGTGCTGCTAGCTATGGATCTCGATCACGAAGATATGAATCAGGATCACGATCATCAGAAGGAACAACTGCATCACGATTACGATCATCAGGACCTTACGAAACAGGCACTGCATATGGGTCATCCGAAACTTCGTCACGATCACGATCAGAATTTGATGCTTCTACTGGATCTACTGGGTTAGAGTAAACAACATCTGAAACTACTGCTGTAGGCTATGGGGTATGGGTCTGCTGGATCTTTAACTGGACGAAGTGAATCTGGAACAGAAATATGTGCTACAGGTGATTGCTCTGTAGCTGGAACTGGAACTAGAAATGGAACTAGGTAGCGTGTGCAAAAAGCCGGAACAGGATAAGATGTGCAAAATATCGTAACGAGCTAGGGAGGCGTGGGTCAATCCAATACGATACAACGATACGTCCATTATATACGACGCACCCCCGGGTGGTTTACTTCCATTACTGGTTTTCAATCTTTAACTGCAGCTCGAACTTAAACCAGATAATATGGTGCTACTGATGGTGCTGACTTAGATGCTACTGGTGGATCTGGATCTGGGCCTGTATCTATAAGCTCTGGGACAGGCTCTGCCGCCGGTGCTTTGACAATATCTACCTAAGTAACCCTTGCTTCTGTTGCCTTTACCTTTGTCTTCGTTGCAGGATAAACTGAACTCCGGACTGTCTCTTTATATAAATCTGCTGCTAAAGCTACTGGATTAATAGGTGCTTCACAAAGCAAGCAGCAGAGCAAGCAACACTGTATACTGAAACAATAGCGTATGCCCCTGGAGAATCTACACCTGGTGGTTATGTATCTTTATCTGGCACGGGAATAAAGATTAACTACTTATTAGGGTTATGAATCAACCTAGGCTATTAGCTCTCGAACAACTACCTTTGCATCTGGATCTCGATCCTAAAAATCACATGTTATAACTACGCTTCTAGGAACATATGCAGATGCTGGTCCATTACTTTTAGTAACACCCGCTAATACCGAAACACCACTAATAGGAATAGCAGGGAAGGAGAGAACATCACTTCTTGGGACACGTGCCAATGAACCACACGAGTCTAAACACTAGCGTATAGAACAGCACATGCATTCTAATGTATCCGAGGCTGGGAGATCCCGTTCCAGATATAGTCTCAATCTCAGCAGCGGCTAAGGTAGCACCCGGTAGTTTTCTGGGTCAACAAGGAAAGGAAGCTTAGCTACGGTAAGGATATTGATCCATGGTTGATCGGAGGTTAGCTGCCCTGGAAAGTACGCTGGGGTTCCTGTTGATCGGAGGTTAGCTGGAAAGCGTGGGTTTCTCAACTTTAAACTGCCTTTTCATCAACCATCCATAAACACTATCAATGAACTGAGGAGAGAAGCACATTCTTTCTTTCTCTTGGTCGAGCTCTTTACAATTCGTCAAAGCTGTGCTGTCAGACCCAAGCAATGGAGCTACCGGGATGTGGTCGTAGCTAGCGGGATAGAGTGCGCTAGAGGTAACCGCAGAAGGTCCTCTCCAATAGCCCATCTCCAATAGCTCCGGGAAGGAAGCTGTTTTTACCCTTCGCCTTACACCTGCCAAGGGATACTTACACTCTTATACCGCCCACAAGCAACTAGTCCACATAGAGTTTACCTTCGGGACGATCGGCTACTTATGGGGTAAGGCGGGAAGGAAAGAGATTGATTCAAGGAAGCAAGGAGAACGAGGCATCTCCAGGAAGCACTCGCTCTCACACCCAAAAGCGTGGTCCAGGAAGAGCTAAAGCGAGAGGGCACCCAGCTTATTCTCTATGAATAGGGCAAGGAAGCCTTTTCTCTTATCTTTTTAAGAAACCAATAGAAAGGTTTAGGTTTCATCGTTATCCTTATTTATCTTTATTGGTAGAACACAAACACTCTCAATTTAATGAGGTAGCTTCATCGACGAAGACCAATTCACCTGCCTAAAAGTATTGGATCCATAGATCAGATAAAGCCCTATGGAGTAAGCAACCCGTAAGGATTGCCTCCTGAGTATGACCCGTTGGCGTGCCCTAGACAATTAGAAGTCTTACCCGGGGACCTTAACTCCATACTTTATATAGTATAGGTGGGGTGGGCCTCTGTATAAGGGATTTAATATAAGTGCGGATAATCGATGCGGATATCCGATATGCCCATATGCGGATAAGAGATATGAGAGGAACAACAGAGGAAGACAGGGCCAGCTTCCTCATACTCTCTCTTTACTTAGAAACTCTGCTAGCCAATATGCGGAAAATAAATCTATCTTCGGGAAGATCTCTCCAAGCGTGCCTCATTAAACAAATGAACACTGCCTCATCAACCTACCACTGCCTCATGAAACAATGGCATAAGGAGATCAATCATGCATAGACTTTAGCGTATCTATTACCCGTATCTATTATCTAGTCTCTTTTAGCCTATCTTTAGGAAGGCATATCTCATCAGCCAGCCATAGCCAGCGTAGTTATACCCGGTAAGCACATAGCGCAGGTACAGGTGGGCAGGTACAGGTCTCTATTCATTATTAAGGTATTCATTATTAAGGAAGGACAACAAACTTATTTATATACTTTACCAATGACCAAGGTCTCTATTCATTAGTCTTTATACTCGGTAAGCACATTCATATCATAAACTAACGTAAGGGCATTGAACTGTGCCTCCACCTACATCTTCATATATAAATATAAGTGAAAAGGAGCTATCATCATTCATTACTGGGAAAAGGAGCTATCATGTTTATTCCCTCCACATTCTCTTCCCTCAACTCGTCTCTCTCTACCTACTTTTCTACGCTCCTGTTGGCCATGCAAAGACACATCCGATCATGTCTATTTTTCGTCTCTATTCCCCTATCCTCCTGTTTTCCCCTGCCTCATGAAACAAACCAAGCGTGCCTCATTAACCCCTGTGGAAAAGCTCATCAACCAGGTGACCATCAAAGGAACCCAGGTTACAACCAGCAGACCCCAACAACCACTACCATCCGGTTAAAGACCTTCGGCAGACATACGTGCTTCTACCTATAGTCTTTATGGATAAGAAGATCATTCATGTATCTTTATGAAGATAGAAATAGGAGGATTATCCCCGGTCAGGACATAGCGGGGGGCAGCTTCCCATATGCGCAAAATCGATATGAGAGGAACAACAGAGGAAGCCAGGTCCAGCAAGGCCTTCCTTAGCTGATGAATATGCTTTAGCTTTTGATATGGCTCGTGCAGACTGAGCTATGCGCTAATACATAGAGGGGCTTACTCCCTTAGGTTGCCTCCACTGTGCTCATCCCATTATCCAGAGTTATGGAGGCAAGGAATCAAAGAGACTTTTGTAGTATAAGTAGAGTATTATGAAACCTATATAAAGGATTTAGGAACTAGGAAGTAGGAATTAGATAGTATCAGGGGCTCAGGAATAGATAGGTATTGTATTCTTCTTTGTATTATAATAAATAAAGGAAGGTCAGGAACCCAAAGCCATTTAGAAGCTTTAGTCCTTCATCAGTCAGCAAGATAGAACAATAAAAGGAATAAATCACCATACAAGGAAGAATACCAAGCTGGGGAGGCATCGATCCTGCGGATCTCCGCCCCTTCTTATCTTCTCATTAGTCAACTAACTCCTAACAACAAGAACATCCCTTATCATTAGGAAAAGAACACGAATTCATTACGAACTATATAAACTTATCCTTATAATCCCTAGAACAGCCCAGATATCCATAAGTAACTTCTTAGTAACTAGATACATGAATCTTAAACAAACACTCACAAAACCAGGAAGAAACACAGAGCTACAGTAACTTTACCTTTTACTTCAATTCCACTACCACTTCCCCTAGGCTTGATACTATCAAACCCACCCTTCTTACAATCTCGATCTACACATACCATTTCTTAGAAAAAGAATCAGTACTCTCATGTTTACTCATTATTACTTCACTCCTTATAACCTCTAGCTCTAGACAAAATATCAGGAATATACTCTGATATCATTATTAGTTTACTACTCACTATAGAAAGAATCAGATCTCACTAGACCAAATAACAACAAATCCTAGAAAAAATGGCATTTCCTTCATCAAACCACTCACAACAATCAACAACAACATAGCTGCAGTACTCCACCCACTTTCATTCAACACGGGTTTCCTGGGCTTTATATTAGTCAAAGAAACCTCACCTACCTTTAAGAAGGGAACACACCTACAAAACCTACCTAACTGGACCTTACTGAACCTTAGCTCCCACTAGACCATATTCAAACAACTATGTCCACCTGAACACGGCCTCACACCTTTACCTAGCCCCCACCTAGACTTATAGACCTCTTGAACCTCAACTAGGGAACTCGCAGCTCGAACCCTTAGATTCTTTCTCTATGACAAGAAGCAACAAGCAGGAGCCGGGGAGGAGCGGGGAGACCACATCATATTTGCAGGTTTAAGACATCATTTCACCTTGAACTATACCAACTTTTGAAACCTCGAACTAGCGAACTTGCAACTCGAACCCCAATATCTGTACCTAAATAAATGGAGCCTAGAACTAGACCACCTTGGAAACCCCGGAAACCGGGACATTGCATCATGCTTTGTTCTCTATGAATTAGATAGGAACATTAGGTATAATTAGCACATTACATCATTCAATCATTGCATCATAAATAAGAGCCCCCGTTGATCGGGATTTCCCACCAGAGGAGTATTTCCAACTGTCTTCTCCTGGAGTACAGGGTTGGTTTCTTCCTGGCATCACACTCACTACCACACGCATATGACCTACCTAACGAAGGTGTTTCTTCACATCGGATGAAATTAATGAATGAACCTGAAAGCAAGCTACTAGTATTCTCTTTCTCCTTCTTATTTATCTTTTTCCTTCGATGGTCATAGCAAAAACTATAGCTCCTAGCTAGCTGCTAGCGGCCATCACAAAATGGAAATGCAAATGAAGATGAAATGAAAATGTATATTAAATAAGGGTTTAATTCATACCGGTCCCTCTCTTCCGCCCGGTTTTCCAGACGTAGCAAGCAATTGAGCAAAGGAAGGTTCACTCGAGTCAAAGACAAGCAGAAAGCTATCTACGGTTAACCCAATTCTAATTTGAGTCATCTCAGGCAGAGCGAGCTACAATTGGACAAGCAATGATAGCAGAGGAGAAGGTTGTATACGGATGGAATGTGGGGAACAAGGGAATAATAGTGGGGATTCAATTACCTAACAAAAACTACGTAGGGATTACCATCCCCGTCTCCAAAACGACTGGATCTAGTATGTTCTAATGTTCAGGTTTCCATCCGGGTCCTTCGGATCAGGTCACCATATATTTGTACTGGGTCTCAGATCTAATAGTTCATTTTCAGATATGGTATGGAGAAACATGAAAATAGTATTCGCTTGAGTAAGGTTCCAGCTGGCTGTGGTCTGATCTTTATAGAAACCCGATTCATCACATCATATGAAAGTAATATATTCTTTGCTAACGGGAAGGAAGAGCACAAGCATAGTAAGAAGTGTTCTCTCTTTTCTCAGAGTGGTTTTTGAATCTTTGTTGTGATGGGCTAGGCGCCCGCCTCCAAAAGTAGGGTGTAAACCTCCCCTCCCGATATAGTAGATCCCTTCATTCGCTGATAGATAGCGCTTTCATTCTAAGCATAGAGTTTGGGTGGGTAATTCCACCAGGTTAAGTTCGAGGTATTGGTCCCCATGTATTTTATGTATTAGTAAAGTAAGAGCTTCCGAGCATATAAAATTAGATGAATGAGACCCCCAACCATTTGTATAACAAACAGTGCATGAGCTATGCCTCCATCCGACCGGGGTTGATTGATTTCACTTTTTCGGTTGATTGAAAGAACCGCCTATTCTGAAACACCAATAGCAGTGCTTGCCACCCAGTATTGGGAGTGAAAGGTCTAGGGAATGCTAATTGTTGGATGCTTGCTTATTAAGGCACATGTCTCACACCTATTTTATATTGCCTAATGAGCCCTATAGCGGTAGGAAAGAACGCCTAGCAACGGGACTAGCATTGGCCAGACCTATCCTCCATCACCAAGCCGGCCCTAGCTATAGACTTTCTGATGGCTGGAAAAGCATCAATGGAATGAGCAGCAGAAGGGATTATTGATTGAAAGCAAGCAATAGCTATTTGCCAGTCCAGTGTCTGGATTGAGAAGCAATTAATGATCTCTATATGCGGGTGATAATATCGTATTAAACGGGAGTATCTCTGCTAGCATTTCCAACCCTTACCTACCTGCGGCTTTATCCTTTCCCTCCTTGTATAATCTTATGGCTTAGAACTTGGCTTGGGTGGGCTCATTCATTCGTTCATTCAATCTGACTGAGGGAAAAGATTCGTTCGACCGGGGAGGGGAGGCGCTCATTCCGAGCAAGAGTTGGACGTAGCAAGCAAGGTGGGAATTTCCTTTCAAATAAATACGATCGGATTTCATTAATTCAATTTCCTTTGATCATCCGACCACAGGTTCCCCGAGTGCCCGTCGCATATGCATGTAAAATAAAGGGCGCGGGCTTTCTGAGCAGATCTGACGGTGCGGGAACAATCTAAGGTTGTTTATCGCTTTTTCTTTAAAGACTCCCGCATTAATGAATTAAAGATCAGCCCGATATATCGTATAAAAGGGGTTTAACCTTATTAACGCTATAAGCGAATCTTCGAATTTGATTCAATTTTCTAAGGTTGAACCAACTACTTTTGCCCATCCGTTCAAATATCGGCTCCAATTGTTCAACTAGATGCAGATCCGCTCAGATTTGTCTCATAAAGGGAGGCCCCTGCATTCTCAACGCCAATAACTTAAGGAATAGAGAGATTTGGCCAGGAAAATACACCATTGGAGACATCTTTTGAGAAACCCTCGATTTTTTCACATCTTCAGAATCTTGAAGGGTATTAATACAGAGTCGGTCCTCTGTAACATTAAGTGCATTCGGAGGGCGGTCCTCTGGAGATCGACCTGGTTGGAGATAGCATTTCTGCACTCGCTTTTCATTAGTATGATGGAGAGCGACGTTTTATTTCTTCAAGCGGTCGAGGGTCTGGGAGGCCGGGAGGCAGTTTCGCTCGTTATAGGACTTAACTTATTAACCAAACATCTTACGACACGAGCTTACATCGGTAATGCAGTGCCTGATAATTCCCCATAGCGGTAGCGGTGCTGCTAAGGATCAAAATGCCCGCGAAGAACTAAGATTGAAGTGAAAACAACATGATCACATTCTCTCGCCCGCTTTTTTACGCCCCCAGCGCTTCTTCCCGCACGAGAGATTCATTACCTCGGGACAGTTAGAGTAACTGCCGTTTACCGGGGCCTCTTCCATTCTTAGCCATACGCTTCCATTCTCAGCTGTACTAGGAGAGGCGGGACCCTCGTATTTAAGACCCCACTTCCCATGAACCTTGATTTAAAAGCGTCTTCTCCTATTGCCTAAAACCCTGTTAGTTCGCCGCCCTGCCCTAAGAAGAACAATGTTTCAATTCGAACCCGGGAACCAGTAAACGTTACTCCCCTCCCTATTGATTGGATGCCTGCTGGTCGTAACAACGTTGCCGCCACCGCTTATCTATTCCCCACATAGGTTTCCCCGCATCGGAACTCCCATGCTTCTCTTTCCGGTTCCGGCCCAGCGCGCTTATATAACAGGTGCCGGAGCAGCCACCGCAAATACAACTACCTCTTCTGGATCGGAGAGACAAATACAACTGCTTTTTTACCCAGACCCAATATAACAAGATAGTTTTTATTATTTTTAGATAGATCGAGAGGGTCGCACTCGACTAACCGGCATCAAACAAACCCGCGGGAGCTTTCAATTCAAGGGTTGGTCAACAGGGCCCATGACCCGAGGACTGCAGAACCTTCGCCCTATTGATCAGTGCGCCTTTAGGAGCTCACTGCACATATATAGTTCCTCTTCCCAGCGAGCGAAGCACCCTGACCCGATCATGGTATCCATAGCGTTGTCTTGTTCCCCAAAGCACTTCGTTCTGTCGGCTATCGAACCTGATCGACTGGTTAGTTTCCCCGCCCTTCTCCGATTTTCGTTCCTCTGTGCTGCTATTTCTTCACCCGATCAAGCCGCCTACTTTGAAAAGCCCACCCACCCGGCACTTCATTCATACAGACCATTTATTAGGGATAATCATACAGACCATTTATTAGAGAGAAATAGATCACTCACTACCTATTCGTCCCAGGGGTTCCGCGTTCAGTCGAGCTGCTTTTACTATTGAGGTGAAAAAAGATTATGGAATAGAGAGCGACCGGCAGCGTTTTGTTTCAAAAGGTCGAGCGCCCTCTCAAGTAGTTTGGAAAGGTCGAGCCCCGGCGCATAAATGACCTATCTTTTTAAGGTCGAGTGATCCTTATTACATACGTAATATCTTAAGAGTGCATTTCAGCTATCTCCCTCTTTATTGGTAAGGGCCCGTATACCTCATTTCTCCCCCTGAGTAAAGATCGGAACATTCGTTCAAGCAACAAGTAGTATATTAGTTGGACAGGTGGGCATGGATCTAGAAAACCCATTCACTGGGACCAAAACAGGCAGTTGGCTGAGCGGGATTAGAACAGATTTTCCGGTTAACAAAATATGGTTGAAAAAGGGGAGTCCATCTCTATAAGTGACTAAACCTATAGTTTTGTGACAAAAACGAAGTATGAGCTATTAGGCCCCGCAGTGCAGCTACTAAAGGCGATTTGCCCACTCTACCTTCAGAAACACTGGTTGGTAGGCCGGTTCTTTTACCACTATTCTTTATTATATGAATTGATAACAAGCCGCAGCCATTCATTGAAAGGAGGGCCGAATTTTTGAGTAGCAGGTGGGCGATGATGAGACAGCTATTTTGGAAATAGGAATAGGCGGGACATATAGCCGAGGAGCACAGCCGAATCGAGCCGTAGCCAAGAAGGTATATTCATTCGGGAGATATATTCATTCGGGAGATATATTCATTCGGGAATCTAGGCCAAGCCAATAGGAGAGATCCCGCCAAAACTAGATATCCATTTCCACCCAATCAATCCAGTTATTTTAAAACCAATCAAATAATTCGCTAACTAAGGAAACAAATCCATTGGTCTAAATTGCTTGCTATCACTATTATATACGAATTTGATTGGGATCCTAATCCAATGTGGCGGGCGCTATAGCTTAACACATGGCGGGGATTTCTTTCCCAACTCGAAAGATAATTTTTATAAAATATAGCGGGGTTCTATACTCTGCTCTAATCTTTCTAACTGAGCACCCCAGCTAGTTAGGAGGCAGGCTGCTTCCAACAAGCGAATAGGGAAGGGAGGGAAAGAAAGAGATCGTAATGAGGGAGAAAGCCTTGATCAATCGAAGGAACAGGTAATTTAGAGTAGGGTAGGTCAAACTCGAAGGGAGGGTATTGGCGGATCCAAGCGATCTATTTATGGATGGGTAAATATATGGTTGGTCCTACCCCAGAACAGGAACCAAGCATCGAAGGACTGATGCCTCCCTACGGAATGTTCAGTTTTCCTCCTTTCGGGGGGGAAATAAAGAATTACACCTGGATTCCCAGGTCTTCCTCATCAACACCTTGGGCTCATCATGCTATTTATGGCAATTGGGTTGTGTTGGCAGTCATCGGTACACATCTGATCCGTTGCATGAGCCATCCTATCCAAGTGGGTAGTCGCCATCCGAATAACCTTTCTCTGTCTTTCACGTCTCTCACATCACCCCTTTCTTTGTCGAGCACATTTGATATTAAGCGCACTTAGATTCCATCGTGATGTCAATTCAATTGGGATGAAGCACTGATTGTATATCCCACTCCATAGTGAGATGAAGAGGTGGGCGGCGGCCATCCCTTCCACATTCACAGATCAAGCACGGGCTCCCATCCACATCTTTTTCTGTCAATGAGTGTAGAGAGGCTCCGAAGTATAGATAGGCTCAGTGAGTATAAATAGACTCGTATATATAAGCATTGATCGGGGCCACAAGTATAGATGAGAGGCATGGATCTATAGTTTCGTTTAAGAGTTGTGACCAGAAGGAAATAGGTTTTGCTCTCGTAGCTATAGCTTAGTTCAAGGGCTGCGACCGAAACTCGCTGACAAAATTGGTTATAGATAGTGCTGCGGAGGAGCGAACGAAGCGGCACTCGCATACAAAATTGGATTGGGAAGAAACTGATTGGTAAGGAACTGGCACTCGTCTGCATAGTTATTTAGAAGAAACGGGGAAGGAACTGGCACTTGCAGACTGACAAAACTGGGCTCCCCACCTTCTCTGATGCCTGTACGAGTGACTTAATGGGTCGGAAAAAAAGGGAATAGGTTTTAGTAATACCTAGTGGTTATCGAGGCGAGGCCCATCATTACTCCCATGGTTCGATGCTACTTGCTCAGAATGGGGCAGACCCATCTGTCCGGTAAAACGTTCCTCCCTTCAGCCAACCCAGTATCGAGAGGGAAGGAATAAAAACAAGTATCTAACCCCTTCTGTTGGATCTCCTCCCTCATCTGGCTACCTTGTTCATGTGAATTATGCCTGCCGCGAAAGAAGCAAGCAGAATCAAAGGCATAATCTACAGCATAACCAAGATCAAGATCAGAAGCTGTTGCATCATCGACATAATCAACAGGATCTGCCTCTGCCTTAGATGCTGCTATTGGTCCATCGACTGGATCTACAAGTGCTTATGTCTTTGCCTTCGTGACTTATGCTGGTGGTGGATATACTATAAATGTACCAAAAGTCGGAACATGCTACTCTGTCAAATAGACTGAATCCACTAGATCAACTACTTTAACAGCATCTACTGAAATAGCAGAAGAAACCTATAAACTTATGCATAATCTACTGCTGCTCATGATGCTTGCTTAGCTGCGGGTACTGGTGCTAGAACTACTACTAATGCTTACTCTGCTACTACCTTTGCTTTTATCCCAACCTATGTCTTTGCTTATGCTACTGGTGGCTATGGATCAATGGGATCAAGATCAACGACTGGAACAAGCTATGCTACCACCACCTCCCCTGCTAGCTTTGCTTCTGATGATGGGTATCGCTCTCACCGAAATCTTGCATCGGTAAAGAGGTGGGTGTAAGAAATTAGTCAACCACAAAGAGTTGATTGGACTTCTCAATCCGTTAAGAGGACCATGCCTTACACATTAGGACGATCATCCATGATACACCTTGCGCCTAGCAATCCGTGTACACCCACTGATCCCCCTGATGAGGGGACCCCTCCCAGCCCCATAGACGTATTACTGCAGAAAACACCAACATTGATACCATCAATTAAGGTACATTTTTGCATCACATGTAGTCAGCCATATGGAACCATCATACCTAGCAACGTGTGCTGCATTGATCAATCATAGCATAGCATAACAGGCGGGATACCAAAACATACTACTTGCATACACTATACCTATTTTATACCTACACCTATAGATTGGCACCTACAAAAAACCCCAACCTATTTATTTCATACGTCCGGAGAGAACTACATTGACCATCCCGCATTATATAAGACCGCGGTGTAGGCAGGAACAAGCAGATGCCAATCAACCTGAGAACACTCTAGGGCCAAGCGTCTAAACCAGCAATGACACTGTGGAGCGGACAATGACGCTGTATAGCAGAGCGAGAGCCCATAGGGATAGACTATAAACTAAAGGGAGAAATCACCACCCCGATACCAAGCGCCTACAAGGGCAAGGCGTAAGTATAGCCCTGAAATGCCAGATACAATCCCCATTTTCTCTTTGCGCTTCTCTTAGCCAAGCCAGCCTATCCTCGATCATTACCGAGCGAACACTCATTATTTCAATAAGCCAAGGAGAAGTAAGGCCTAGTTCTAATGTCCTGGGTTGGGTTCTAGAGCAGGTTGGAAAGCCTGAGTGTGTTTACTGAGCCTCTCCTCTGGGTAGTTATTATATCCCTGGCTAGTGGTCTTTATCCTGATTGCTTAGTGTTGCTTTGTTCCCCGTGCCTTGGTAGGTTAGCCAGTAGGTAAGCCTGAGTCAGCCGTGTCAGTCTGGTCTAACCTTTCCTGGTTTCATGTCCCGGTTCCGAGCAGGTGAGGCTGTAGCTTGTTTGTAGTGTATTCCTCGTTGGATATCATGCATAGGCAGTAGAGCGCGAGTGAAAATAGTAAAGGTGAGAATGGAGAATCTTATGCTGGTGGTGCTTCCTCTCGATCAACTGTATCCAGGGCTGGAATATAAAATAGTGAAAGGTAAACGACTCGGGCAAATGCATCCACACGAGTAACGAGGTCATCGTACGGTGAAAGCACCAGCAACCAATTGAGATCAAAACCCATTGCCCATGCTGGCTGCTCTATTCGCCATTGCAACCTCGCCGTTCTCTACACGCATATCCATCCGATGCTATCCGACACGCCACATTGATTAGCCTGCCTGGACGCTTTCTATTTCCCATTGTAACCTAGTCACTCTTCTCTACGCACTTTACACGATCAAATCTACACTACATGCATTGATTGGTTTGGCCCGCTGCTCTCTTCGCCATTATAGGCAGTGTCCGGCCGTCGCTCTATATATGTGCATATTATCTAACACAATCTATAAGCTGTACGTACATTGATAAAAAGCAAAGGTAGTGAAAGTTGCAGTTGAATCAGCAACAGAGCGAGTAGCCGGGGAGGTGGGTACAGAGGCAAAGATAGAGACAAAGGTAGAAGCACAGGCAGCAAAGATAGAGGGAGTAGCAGAGGTGGAAGCACCAATAACATAAGCATCTAAGCCAGGAGCCCGCAGAGATACAAAGGCAGATATAGATTGAAATCCAGTGCTGTTTTATTGTTTCATATCCATAGCAAATAGCGGACCTAGTTCCAGGTTCAGATTCAGAGTCTCTAAATCCTAGCCTAACTAGTGCTCATTATCCATCACCCAGAGAACCGGTATAGCCCTTTTCAATCCATCTCGAAATCGAGATATAGCGCCAGGGGTTTCGGTCCCGGATAAAGAGAAAGATAAAGAAGGCGCATCCACCATTAACGGAGCCGTCTCGATACTACTTAGTGCTTGGATTTGTATTCAGTAAGCATCGTGATTGATTCCCTTTGTGATTTGCTTTGTTCGGATCGCGTTATGATTCGCTTCGCTATGTTGGTACCTTACCTTTAATTCGTTCACTCATTTGTTTCCATATACGGGTACACATCGCCTCGGATTCGCCTTTCTATTATTTGAGGGGCCTACTTATGATTATGATGATCGGGGTGAAAAGCAAATGCGAATCAACGAGAATCCAATCCCCTGCTTCTGAAACTGGAAACCAGAAACACGAAGTCTCTATGACCCCTTTTATATAGAGTGGGGGCTCGGCAGTTTGCCTTCCTAGCACCGGCGAACAAAGTGAGATTGCTACAAATGTTTGACGATCCATCGCTATGACGTATATGATACTGCAATCAAACGTAGGTGCTTGCCCTATTATAATAGTAGGGCTCGCTGAAATAATAAGTAGGAAATTGGGAGGTGTAGCCGCCCGAATAGTGGGAACCTACCTGTAGGGCTCGCAACAATAATAATACGAGTTGGGTAACGTTCACTTGAAATAAGAATAGTAGGGGGTTTGGTGGATCGGTCCGCCCTTTACTAATTACCTAAAAAGACGTTATTTAAAAAACTGGATTGCCCCTTTTATTCTTATTTATGGTTCGGGGTCACCAAATTCGGGCTAACACCAGCTTTCCTCAGATACTATGGATGCCCCTCTTATTTAAACTGCTATAGTTGGAATAGTTGTCCAATACTACTGATGTTCGAATGCTCCACCTCATTTTCCTGTTTATATCAAACGAATGCTTGCTTGTTGGGAGACGCTCATGCCATTCTTTATATACCGAATGACCTTAATATATTAGTGGGGGTCGAAATTAATAATAATATACGGGGTAGGGTGGAATAGGTGCAGCGTAATGCCTAGTAATTCCAGAATTTGCTTAAAATAGCCCTACTTTTGAAACAACCCCTATTATTATTCTTTAAGCGAGGATAATTATATAATAGGCAGGTGAACCCTATTATTCTTCTTTATATTCTTATTCTTTAAGGGATTAACCCCACCCACAGCAAACAGTATTCTTATTATTTAAGGTGTGAGGGGTAAATGCATGCACCCGTTCGCCACCCTTTTCGTTAAACCCTTTGATGGATTGGTTCAGCCTACTATTCTGATTTCGGGGGTATGGACTTCTCCCAACCTTCCCTCACTCTAAGCCTTCCCTGTCCTCGCTAAGCATCCCTCAAACTGTCCTGTCTCACTTTCTATTAGAGTCTAATTGTTCTCGAGGTTGGTTTGGATTGGTTTTCTTCTCTTCTCTGCTGGCTGATCTATTGCGTATTTTATTTTGCTACCTGGCTGGGTCTAGTTTTATCTTGTTGTAAACTTACTGTTTAGGCCTTTGCGTGCGCTTTATCGACCATATTAACTCATATTAGAGAGATTCCTCATTGAAAGAACCAAAGTTCCGATTTCATTAAGCAAGAATGGCCTTTCCGTCGATTTACCTAAATGCAAGGGGTTAGCCGCTCTCCTCGATCCATCCTCCTGCCGTGTAGCCGCTCTCCTCCTGCCTCCTCTGTCTCTCCAGCCTAGTAGCGTAGCCAACAGCTCAAACATATCTCCCTCTCCCCTAGCATTTCTCAAGCCTCCAAGCTGCAACCCTCCTCGAGCTATTCCTCCAATAACCTAGCCCAGCCTTCCTCGATCTCTTTAAAGCAAGCCCAGCGGTGAAGCAAAGCAACCCCCCTTTCCTGCCTTCCCCGCCGCCTCCAAGCAATGTTGAAGCAACCAATCCCCTCCCCTGCCCTCCTGCCTCTAACCCTATCCTGCCTCTAAGCCTTCCCCCGCTAAGCCTCCCATTGCTCATCGGGAGAGGGAATCATCTCCGAGACATCACCGAGTTCATCGCCGAGTTTCCTCCGAGATGATCGCCGATCTATTTTCTTAGGGGATATTCTCCTTCTTCTCCCTTGTCCTCTATAAAGAAATAAAGTAAGTGAAAGAGAGAGAGACGCTTGTTGTATGTTTTATCAAGGTTTTACACAGATCTCCACTTAGACCTCATCGGGTGGTGATGTATCTCAACAAATCATCTATGCGGTTGTTCCTGTGTCGATCTCAATGATGGATGTCTAATCTTATGGTAATGCTCTGAGTAACAGCAGCTTGTTTGATTGATGTGTTGTTAAAGCAGTAGAGCAGGTAAGTATCTGAATCTGGCTCCCTATGCCGATATCGGGCATAAAGGGTAAGACCCCCTACCTCGACCACTAACATCTGAATCTCTACTAGTGTGCGACTGGGTTAGATGGCTCTATGTCTGTCTCCTCCGGTTGGTGTTCCTGAGTATCGATCTGAAACATCCGCATATGGATTTGTCTGTACTAAGGAGACTAAGATATAAAAGCTAATACTAATAGGAAAGATAAGATAAGATTCCTACTAGATATAAGACTACTAGAGGAGTATAATATTGCTGAGTCTAATTCCTAGTAGTATATAACTAATATGGTCTATAACGCTCTAAGACGCCCACCTTATGCAGGAGAATTCGCTTTGTCTTTTCAAGTTACAAGCAATTTAGGTTAGTAAATAAATATATATATAAATAGCAAAAGTAGATCTAGGAGGAGTAGGACTAGTAGCAGGAGTAAAGGCAGCAAGAGCGAAGGTAAAGGCTTCCCTGCTCTCCGTGCACAGGTAATGGTTCACCTTATGGAGGTAAGGGAGCATGTTCAATGTTGTGTCTGAGTTCTATTGGTGTGTCGAGCCTAGGTGTAATGGACCGTTGTCTCATAGGCATTATACCTGTTGCCTTAAAGGAATAAAGGGCATGCCGTCCCTGGTCCCCTAAATGGCAAGGAAGGACGAAGCTACTAGTAGGCCCATTGGTAATGAGTGAGTAAGCATACCGCATTGAAGGTCCCTCATAAAGAGAAAGGGCACCACCCGCTAACGAATGCCAATAAACCGTCAAATCACCAATTTATCTGGAAGGAAGTCCCAAATCCAGATCCCACAAAGGCAAAACCAGTTGATGCACCAGTCTCAGTAGTTTAAGTTGACCGAGTGTCCCTGGAACCACCAGCAGTGAAGACACAGAGGGGAAAGCCATGGGTTTAAGTGGTAGCTCCATACCGAGTCCCAGTGTCTGAACCACCAAAAGAGTAGTAGGATCAGCAGTGTCATTGCCAGGCATCCCCATGAGGAGCACAAGTAGCATAGAAAGAAGCAAGGGTATAATAAGCAAAGGTAACAAAGCGATAGAAAGTGTATTACAACGAGCAAGGGAAGCATAGATACCAGCATAGGACTAATAAAAGAAGCCCAGTTTACAAGGTGATACTACCAATCCGAGTATCCAAGGCATAAAGCTACTACCTCTACCAGGATCAATAGTAGATGCAGGAGTAGGATCCCAGTTCTTTCATCTAAGCCAGCATCTTAAGGATAGAAATAGCAAGAGTATAATATGTTCCTAATATAGGAGTAGAAGAGTATAAGTAAAGTATAATCTGACTAATAGAGGAGTATCATAATAATACTAATATGCTAATAGAGTATTCTAAGATTCCTAAAGGGCTAATACTCAAGGGTAAGCTAATATAAGATTCCTAAGAGAGAGTATTTTATTGGTATTCCTAGTATATAGAATATTCCTAATATAGATAGACTAACAAATAGAGTAGTATATTAATCCTTCTCTTCCTAAGGTTCTATTCCTCCTCAAGTCTAAGATTATGAATAGTTCTAGAGTACCAGATAGTATTTATTGAAGAAAGACTAGAAATAAGTACCGAGCTTAAGTAGGATCGGTGTAGATAAAATATCCACGACGACCTTCGATATGGAGACCGAGATGCACGAGTAGCAGATGGAGTAGCACCAGTACGAGGAAGTGAAGGCGACCGACCTTGAGCAGCATCTGGGGTAGGAGCAGCAAAGGTAGCAGGAGTCAGAGTAGAGGCAGTAGTGGAGATTAGATGGAAGAACTAACGGAGTATTCCACTATGTTTAAAGTATATGACTATCATATTAGTCTAGCCCTCTAATCCTAGTATACGACTTTGTGGTTGGATTTACTCTGTGTTTGTGTGAGTTCCCCATTTACCGGGTTCCTTTATATCTCTACTGGTCTCTGGTGATCTCCTACTGAATTCTCCTGGTTCACTCTTTTTGTACTCCCCTTAAACCCCGCCCCTTACGGTCGGTGTAACCTCCCCGATTATATTTTATTCTGTTATGGTATTTGCCGCTCCTGTCACTCCGGACTTACAGCATCGTAAAAAGCTTCTTCCTCTTCTTACACTCTATACACTCTTTCAACCATTAACCCTTCGTGTCAATACTCCTCACTACTTACCCAAGCAGTTACTCGTATTGCCCCTAGCAACACCACCTCTGCTATCTCGGATCTATCTTCCCGGATCTCTAGTCCCGGTTACAGCCTCGGGGTCTGGGGGTAGAATACATCAAGATCTCATCAAGATGGTTCAACCTGTGATCAAGTAATCATGAAGTAGGTAGGTTCAATCTATCTGTGATGATCAAGTAGGTTCAATCTTGGATATCATCATGTCTAATCAACTAGGTTCAATCTGGTTTAGTCCACAGTTAAGAAATCTAGGTTGAATCTGTGATATCAAGTAGGTTGAATGTTTACCCTGTGATTAAGAGATCAAGTAGGTGGAATCTATCTGTAATGAAGAGTTGATGTACTGTTTTTCCCCCAGACCATTATGTGACCCCCTTCGGTGTTCCGTTCACCCGTCGCTCCGGTTGAGATGAGTCCTCGACCCTTCGGCGTATGTGTAGGATGGTTATTGTACGATATTGGATCAACCTCATGTAGAGAGAAAGAATATCGTGCTTATATACGTTGCACCCTCACTTCATGTGATGCTGGTTGAAGAGAGAAATATTGGTCTGTTTCCTGATACGAGATTCCTTTCGTCGAGATTGATGGCCCAATTCATGGTATCATCCCTAGGGAATCTAGATATCATGCTTATAAGATTATGCACTCTAACTTAATGATGCTTGGATTTTGGTTTCTCACTCAAAGGGAAATCTAGTCTTATGTTTATATACGTTGCACCATGGGGAATTCATGATGGTTGAAGATGGTGGTTTCTCACGATGAGGAAAATAGGTCCACTCCGAATAAATGTGATAGTTCCCACTCTAGTTAAGGTATAAGTGGAGATTACAGAATCTCCACTGACTTCATTATATCTCGTATAGATAGATAGAATGATATATGGTATTGATAGAGGATATAGCAACAATGATAGAGATTAATAGATCGTATGGTGCTTAAAGGCTAAAAGTATTAATTCGCCTTATAAGCGTAAAGTCTCTCATTGAGGTTTATTAGGTTCCAACATGTGACTAACTAATATGGTATTTAGAGACAGATGCGCATTTATCCTCTTCATTTCACGTGTACATATCATTCAGTAGGAGCTCTACTAGTAGGTATCATAGAGGTAATGAAGCTATAGGAATTGTGTGAATGACAAGAAGTTAGGGCTAGGCTTTTCCCTGAGTAAGACTGGCGTTATAGAGGTCGTCGTGGAGATGGGGAGGCGGAGATAGATCTCCTACCTGTAATCTCCACTAATTACTTATACTATACTTATACTTAACTTATAATATCTTATACTCTATTAGGAATGGAATATTAGACTAGACTTCAACTCTCTTAGGAACAATAAGAACACCAATAGTAACAATAGGAACACAAGGGAAAGAATATAATAAATACTCTCTTTGACTACATTAGGAGTAATAAAGGAAGGAAGGAATAAACACTACAATTGATACTTATGTTGCTATTAGGAATTGAAACTCCTTAACTCTATCTCTTTTTAACAGTCCAACCTATGAGCCCATCCCTTTACAGGAAACCCAACGAAAGCTCGCACTCTCTGCATATTAAGAACACACTTATAACCTCCTAGGAATATCTCACTCTTTTACTGGGCAAACAACACCAAGGAAGCTCCGTCAGCTCTCTCTAAGCTCTCTAAGAGAACACTAATAAACACCAAGCAAGAAGCTCTCTAAGAAACTTCTAGTCAGCTCTATAATAAATCTATAATCTCTAAACACTAAGACTAAGAAAACACTCATATAACAATCAAACACTAATAAACTCCTAGTCTCTAAGCTATCACTAGTAGTAGGAGAATTATGGTTGAGTTATTAGTAGGAACAAGAGAGGAATATGTACCAAACTTCGGAAAATGATGTTTCCTCTCCTTATCCTTTGCTCCTTTCCTCTTTCTTCTTCAGACGCCTGTCCATGCTTGTCCGTCATGTGCTTTAAAGGCTCTTTAGCTGTTCTGTCTGTACACCCCCCTAGCTCTGGTGCGCAGCAAGTTAGCCCATTCATTCTATATCAACCATTTGCTCAACAATTTGGCTGTTGGCCCTTTATTATTTCGTAGGGGGGGCGCTCTATACCACGCATGCTTCCATCATCCCAAAATGCTGTCCTCTCCAGATCCATAGAATCCAGCAGTTACTTCTAACCCCTATTCTCTTCAGTCATAAGTTCGTACAGAACAACCCACCTTTCTTTAGAAATACGGTAGGTAGGAGTAATATTGCTTTAGCTCGACCCGAGCTAATGAGTTCTGAGTTCCCACCCAGCTTCGGCTAATTGATAACGAGATTCTACCTCTTTCTTCATTCAGTCAGGGACTTTAGTGGTGAGTTACGAGTCCGAGTGAGCTTCTCCCTGCCGTTCCCCTATATCCATCGCTTCTCGATCAATAGAAGAGAGGCGGGCATTAGCTAGAGCTAGCTGTTCCTTGCTACCCCTCCCTAATCAGGCCCCAGCCTGAGATACAGTCCCTCTGAGAGTGAGTACAATACCTGGCTGGGAGTGATACCTGGGATGAGGAACCCGACCGGCACGAAGTTGATTAGCGGCTCGAAGATCTAACTATCGCTCTTCTACTAGACATGATTAATTTATTAAGATGAGAAACTCGATTAATATTCATAACGAAAATCGCGACATCGGTTGGAATGGGGAAAGCGGATCACACGGAAAACGACAGAAACTACCGCTAACATGGCGTATGTCCAACTACGTCCCAACAAGAGATTGTAATCCAATGGTGAATCCACAACCTCTACATCCACAGTAACTGTTTTGCCTCCTAACGATTGGAAATCCTACAATGATCCCTTTCGATTGAAACGAGTGCCCGTAAAAGGCCTGTAACATGGTAGGAGAAGGGACCAAAGCAGGGGAGCCCAAAGCTTGCCAACAAGACGCAGACATAACACAAGTACAAGCTCCCTCGTCGACAACTGTGCGAGAAATAGTGGTCCCTCGCGACTTAATGTGGATTTGGAAAGCCACTTGGGCGGGGAGTCTAGGTGTAGCCTGGTCCAAATTGAACACAATGGTGCTCGGATCAGCAAGGTAAACACCACCAATAGCACTCAACAACGCCTTCTTTTGCCCAGGACAACTTTGGAGGACTTCCAAGGAAGACATGGCACAAGGAGATTGCGCCAAGTCCTCAACAATGTTATACTGATGGGCAGCTCTTGCAAGAAGATTATACTTCTTTACAAATCCCTTGGGTAAACGTGGGATAGGCTCAAGAGGAGGCTTCTCGATATGAAGAGAGCCATCAGGCTGTGTAAAAGTGGAGTCGTCAGTGGCAGGACTCTTGCCGGCATCATAGTTCTTGGCGCGAGTTTGAATGTGAATTCCTTGTTCGCACAAGAACACAGATGAACTAGATGATGTCCCCCCCGTTGAAGTTTGAGCATGACTGCCCCCTTGTGGGGGTGGGGGAGGGGCAGCTACCAACTGCTGCTGCGATTGAGGAAAAGGATTCGTGAGAACAGCGGTTGGAGCTTGTACTCCTCGCTGAGCCAGAAACTGGTGAATATCCCCCATGTAGGGACATTGATGAGTGGGATGGTCTCTTTTACAAGCAGTGCAAGGGTACCTATTCTTATTCTTTTTCCCACTCTCCTCTTTCGCGGGAGCGTTAGTAGGTTGAGGGTTTGTCCCTTGCCCGGCGCCATTCTTTTTACGTCGGTTGTTGCGCTTTCTACCCCCCTGGTGGGTGTTATTACCGGGTTGTGCTTGTTGCACCGTGTTGACTTGGGAGGTTTGGGTAGGGACGGATGGTGAAGCCACAGGCTGAGAAACAGCCGTAGCGGGATTAACCGACAATTTCCCCATTTGATCTGTAACATGACTTATCGAGGGGGTTGAGACAGTTCCAATAATGCCATCAGCGTGAGGGCCGGGAGTAGGTCGTTGAGGGTCATACGAAGGACGATGGGCGTGAGGAATGATATCATATAATGTGCCAGACTGAGAGTAAATCAAGTCGAGCTGTTGCGCCCGCAGTATAACTTGTTCCTCCGTGACAGCACCAGACATGGCAACATCCTTGGCTATAGGTGGCAACAATGACTTCACGAACCAGTCGGCTAGAAATTGGTCTGGGATCTCGGCGTGGATCAAGCGCCCACTCCTTCTCCATTCATGGATATGATCGGAGATATGGGTGGAGGTACTTTGACGTCATGAAGTAAGAAGTTCAGTCCCAGTCTCATAGCGTATAGGTAACTGGAAATGTGTAAGGAAGGCCAGGGCCAAAGACATGTAATCCATAAAGGACGCTCGAGGCAGCTCAACATACCACTTGGCCGCCGTGCCAGTCAACGTGCGTTGGAACAACCTTAATTGGATACTGTCATCCACAAGGGAGTTGGAAGAACACCACAAGTGGAAAGTAAAGACGTGGTTCTGGGGATCCTCTCCAGGCTTCCCATAAAACTTAGGAATATCCGATGGTAGCTTCGTGGGAATCGAGGGCCAATGTGGTTGATGGCACACCGGATCGTTTGTGAGCCTAGAGAGGTCAGGCAAATTAAAAGTCGCCAAAAATGGCAGGCAACCTTGGGTTGGCAAAGGCATTTTTGGCAAGAAAGGAGGAGTTTTGTGGTCCTCCTTGCTGCGTAGAGGTGCCAACATTTACACTAGGAGTGGATGGATGCACTCCAGGTGCGATGTTTCCCCCTGGCATTGGGCCAACGCTGGTAGATGGGCCAGCGGTTGAAGCAAAGTTCCACCCAAAAGGGAACCCTGCATTGGGATTAGCCGTAGTGCCAAAAGGAACAGATGGCATAGTGTATCCCCCTTGACCACTAGCACTAGTTGCAAGACCAGCGCCAGCGGGTAGGTTCCATCCAAAAGGCATACCCACCAGAGGGTTAACGGAACTAGGAATAGTCCCAGATGGTACACTAGCCATGGGACCAAAACCTCCACTAGTCCCAACACTAGTGGGGTTTGTTTGACCAAACACGAATGGTGGATTAGGCATTGATGCGTGAAGAGGTGGCACTGTCGCAGGTAAGGTCGATTGCGAAAAGAACGAAGGGACTTGGCTGACAGGACTATGGTGTCCCGTGGGTAAACTCACAAAAGGATAACTAACCGTAGGGGGAAATCCTAAAGAGGCCTGTGCACTACTAAGAGGGATGGATGGGAAACAGGGATTACCGCATCAGGGAGGGAGGGGAGGCGATTATAAGAAATAGAAAGAAATATGAACCCCATAACCATAAGGTTGTTGTCGCTTCTTCCACTCCGTGCCTTCACTTCATAATCAAATTCAGAATTGGATCAATCAGTGGGCGGATCTTTCAGACTCAGCAGCAGATAAAAGAAAGAAGTCTATATATATAAATATATAAGTAGCAGTAGTATGCATCTGTCTAGTAGTAATAGTAGTAGTAGAAGTATAAGCATTAGAAGTAAGATGTTGATAAGGATGATAAGCATCATGAAAAAGAGAACTATCCATGTAAGGAAGGACTATAACTATGACTATCCTATATCAAGTCCTGTATCCAGTCCTGGAACTAGGGATGTATCAAGTCTTGGAATAGGAGATGGAGATGAAGATAAGAAAGGCAAGCGATCTTTCGGGCACCCAGCCATCTTTTCTTGATCACTGCGGCACGATCCTTCTCATATGTATGTCTCCGTTATTACTATGTATATCTATACATGGACGAATATGCCTCGGAAACCGGATACACACAATTCTTCTTTATAAAACACGCGTTTGGCGAAGCTTTTTGGATCGACTGGACCAACCCCTTTGAAGCTTTACAGTTAGGTAAAAGCGCGCTCCAATTGCCTTTGAAGAGGCACGGAGTGGGTGGGATGGAAGCCCTACCATGCCTTCACGAAGCATTGATTGATCCATTGAGCGATTAATAAAGCCAGCCTGATGAGATGAACGGATGCCAGCGAGAGGATGCCAGCGAATGGGGAAAATACTGAAATATTGATTCAAAGGCTAACCAGGGCGGGGGAGTAACTAATTGGCCACAGAAGGCTTGCTAAATCAAAGTGGTGGACCGGCGCTTAGGGGAGTGAAGACTATCCTGCCTTTAAGCTTGAATAAATGTCCTTTGAAAGTAAGACTTAAAGAAGCATGGGTAATAAATACTAGAATGGTCAAATCTAGGGCACTTCAGACTTAGCCTCACCCTTTTCAGCTTATCTTTGTTTAGCTGTCAAAGAGATATGAAATGCCCTTGCACCCTGTTCGGGCTCTGCGAGCATTCGAGAAGTGAGCTGTTTACTTTGTAGGCCCCATTAATCCCCCTGTCCGCCACTCTAAAGCGCGGTATATCATAACTGCCACGGACTACTTAATCAGATGGGCGGAAGCAGAGCCGGTCCGTGATTGTTCTACCTTGACGGCTGCACGATTGATATTCAAGAACATCATCTCCAGGTTTGGGTGTCCGCTCAGTCTGACTAGTGATCAGGGAACCCATTTCGTCAGCCAGACTATAGCAGCTTTTACCAAGGAATTTCTGATCCAACACCACAAGAGTGGATCAATTACCCAAGGCAATAGTCATGCTGCTTAATATCTGCCCCGGCCGCATGAAGAGCTAACAGAACGGCCAGAAGGGAGGGCTAACTGGCTGATCCTTTCCCTGAATATGTGGTCACCGGTCTCTGTTTCCGGGGCTCAGCGCGCGAACTTTGTTTAGGATTCGATCCTCCTTGCTTAGGCTGGGGTAGTCCACTTATAGAAATTTCGAATTCATAAGAAAGAGAGCTCGTCCCATCATTTGGTCTACTAACGCAGGGAGTGATATAGTTACGTTGGTAAGTATACCCCTGTCCGATTATATTGTCTCTAATAAGGCAGGGAGCACCTACTCAACCTGTACATTTGGGTGACGGCTCCTTTAGCCCTGTACCACGATAAGTAAGGTCACACTTAAGAGGGATTAAACCCGTACGAAAACAGTTCGTTGCCCGCTCCTTAATAGCTACTGTACATAGTGGTGGCTGCTACAGAAAGACCTGTACTACATTTATTAGATAAATCTTGAGCTACTATACTTGGACGCTAGCATAGATAAAGTAATGTGCCCTAAAGAAGGAGAGTTCCCATCTGAGCAAGAAGGAGTTCCAGTATTCTCACTGGGACCCTGAACTCGTCCTAGTTGTGGCACAAGTTGGTCCGGTATTCTCACTGTGAACCTGAACTCGTCCTAGTTCTTGCGCTTGTTCCTCTACGCTAGCTGGGCTGGTCTCCTAAGCGTTGGGCCGGTAAGCTTTTAACGAACCTGACCTACAAGCAATTGGTCAGTTAGATAGAATCTGTACAAGCAAGTGACCTATACTTACGATCTTTCCCGCGAAACCTACCTCGCTAGCTGAGCTGGTCAATACTGCGACTCTCGCTAGCTCATTGTTGGAATAATAAGCTTTCACCCTCGTCCTAGTTGAGTTTTTATTGATCCCTCGTGCTGCCATTGGGCTATCATCCTGTGCTAGCTCTTGGGCTTGAAGCTGCAAGCTTGAAACCTGGAAGAGTCATTCTTGGGATTGAAGCTGCAAGCTTGAAACCTGGACCAGTCATACCTGAACCTCGTGAAACAGTGTCTCGTTTGAACTGAACCCCGTGAACCAAAGGACAAAGGACAAGGGCAAAGGAAAGGAAGGAAAGAAAGAAGAAGAATAAGAGTACGGCGTAGGCAGGCTAATTCAATCTTAGCAGGTATGCTTACTCAAATGCTGCTTAAACCTTTGCTGGTGAGACTGCTCCTGCTACCTTGGCTTCTACCCATGCTGCTGGATCTACTGCTGCTAGTGTTGCTGGTGCTAGACCAATTGCTATGGCCCGGTAACAGCTTCTCAGCCCACGAACTAGACGAGGTCAGGTTGACGGCTTCTCAGCCCACGACCTTCAGCTATCGATGGTTCAGGTTAACCGCTTGAGATGAACTCCGACGAATGAAGAGGATATCTATATATGTATATATATGTATATGTATCTATATCTAAGGGGTGGGTTACCTTTAATAGGAGGGGCGGGGACCCTATACGCTCTCTTACCTGCCTAAGCGGGGATCTCAATAAGCACCCAACTGCCCTGCCTCAGAAGAAGAAGCCATAGGTAAATCTGAATAATATATAGAGATATCTGAATAAAGAATATAGATATCTATATGAATAATATTAATTTTTCATTTTCACCCTTCCATCCGGATTGCGTTACGCTCTAACTACCCCGACCGGATCTAATCAGGCCGAAGGCGATGGTTGAGGTGTGTTTCGCTGTCCGCCTTCCTTCGCCGGCTCCCTACCCATCTCCTCAGCATACCTAATAACATATCGGGATTATGCGAGAAAGGGCTTAACGCTCCTTCCCCGCGATACGGGAAAGTGCTTTGCTCCTCTATTTTTCTTTTTGGGCAACAATTGAGCAACAGCTTTTATTCCTTTTGGCCCCTTCGCTATGCAAAGGAAAGGGATAACCTTCCCTTCACTATGCTCAAGGGATAACCTACACAAATTCACAAATGCTCTCTCAGCCATTCATTCGAAGTGCTCTAAAGGGTTTAAGAAGCGCGAGTGAGAGGGCCTCCTTCCATTCCCGTCTCCTCCCGTAGTTCAGACTTCACAAGCTTAGCTCGTCGTCCTACCTCGGAAGCCAGCCAATAACTCCTTTTCTTTCTTATTTCATTCTACAGGACCTTACCTTCGCTATGCTCTTTGAGGGGAAGAAATATGAGTACCTTTCCCGGTTGCCCCAATTCTGAAGAACTGGGTTCAGAGCTCAGGTAAGTGCTTCCATCGGGTCTTCTGGCGGGGGCGAAGAAGTCGTGTCCGTCCTGCCGCATCTGCAACGTCCCCGTCCCCCTATCTATCCATACGAAAGGGCAATTCACTCTGCTCCTTCCATCTCGTCATTGCTATTCATCCAGGCTAGGTCGAAGAGAAAGCATTATGAAAAAGTTCGCAGTTCACCCTCGATTCAAAATAGTTAGCCGGGGGCTTCATGGGATAGCTATTACGTATATAATATTTGTTATATCTTAATCTTTCCCACCTTGTTCTATTGCTGTTTTCCCCGGGTATTCCGGGGCGCTACACCTCATTATTTATCTTGGATACGCTTATTCAATTGATAGTGGGTCACCCCCTCCTTACATTGCTTCCTGGCCATAAACCAGAAAGAACGGAGACGTACCTATAGCAGCCTTTGGGGTCACCCTATAAGCCCATAGAGCGTTCGGGAGCGCGTTATGCCAATTCCTGGTGCGATGGTTTTGGTTAAGGGAAATTGGCTTTTCTGCGCAGACAACTGCGATGACCAACTGCGATGCTTTTACCGAGTAGATTTGAGCTTTTCTGTTCATACAACTGCGATGGTCCAACTGCGATGGTTTTGGTTAAGGGAAATAGGCTTTTCTGTTCATACAACAGCGAAGGCCAACTGCGATGGTCCAACTGCGATGCTTTTACCGAGGATGCGCAAGCACGCTCAAGGGTGTTAACGCTCACTCATCATATGGGTGAGTTAGTTTTCACTTATATATGTAATTACGCTTTAGCATCGTATGGGATCTTCGCTCTCATAATCGATCGTACCCTAATAGAAGAATATCATATACAAAGATATATCTATATAATTACATATATATAGCTGCATTGTAGCCCGGCCCGACAAGAGAAATAGTTTCCCCACTAAGATTTATTTATTAATACAGCATTGCTACGACCGCTACGCTCCTGCCTACTCGATTAATGGAAGGGAAGTTGCACAGCTAAGTCGTTGGATCGTTTTCACTGCCCTCTTTTAGTTATTTAGGAGGAACTACAGACAGACCCCTTATCTTGGATGGAAGGGCTTGGGCACGCACTTAGAACATTATTGATATGACCTTTCTCAGCCTACTTGATTAATGGAAGTGGGTTGCACAGGAAAGGAAGGAACAACCTGCCGTGGTGGGATCCTCAGAATTGCCTTAGTAAATACTGCCTGAACTTATTAGATCGAATGGGGATTGATTGGCACTTTGAACTGGATAATCAGTCCCCTACTTTAATACTTTCTGTTGGGCAGCTCAGTTGTGATGTGGGATCATGCGTGGATACTGCTTTATTTTATTTAGAACTATAGCCAGAACTGAGAAGTACGTCCTTGGGCATTTGCACTATTACTACCAATCGTATTCCCTTTTAAAGCCTACACGCTTTATGTCAGTTGGACAGCTCAGTTGTGGGATCTCCAAACAGTTCTAGGAACTACATTACTTATGAGATTCTATGGGAGGACCTGCTTGTTGGGTGGGTGGACGCTTAGAACCTTTACTTATATTGAGGTACGGAGTGGCATTTGAAGACGTTATAACTGCTGCAACGAAGCGAAGCTAGTTAGTTCTTGACTCTCTCTTTCCTACCTATCCACTTTTACAGCTAAGCCTAGCCCACCTAGAAATCTTTTTTTCCACCATTTATTTACCTGGCCGGGATTGCGGGAATGAATTTGGAGGGCATAATGAATGGCTGGCCTCGCTAGGATTCTGGGATTGCTGCTTGCTGGTTGTTACTGGCTTTTCGTTACAGGCTGGGAGAAGAACCGGGCTTGCTGGCTTGCTTTGACGCTAGAGGACCGGGACGGACGCTCGCGCTAGGCTTACCGGGCCATACGAACTCATTGCCAGACATACCGGGCATTTAATAGCGGAGAGCTAGCACATAGGGAACACGCTTCGATCGATCAGCTTCAGCATTATTATTATGCCCTTCGGGAGATCCAAGTAGATACTGCCCCATCTTTGGGGTGGGGTTATCCGGAGAACGATTGATTTATTTACGGCCTACATAGTTGGGAGATCAAGTCGGGACTGCCCCATCTTTCACATTTCAAGTCGGGACGACGGATGAGGTCTGAAGGAGATCAAGTCGAGACGGATAGAAAGAAACCCGGCAGGGTGGTAGATGTGTGGATCCAAGTGACCAAGAGACAAGGACGCTGGTGCTATTCAATAGTAGGATTAGACCTTATATTTTTTATATGTAAATACTGTGACAAAGCACAGGAACGCTTTAGTTATCAGTTCCACTATAGGTAATTTCATATATAATGAAAATAACCAAACCTATACCTTTCGGTGGGGTTGTAACTTAAACTCCCCTGGCGGGTAGTAAGACTGAGACCCTGGTAGGGTCCTCGTACATTGGTTCAATAATATCATATATAAAGAACTAAACCTATACCCTGCGGGTACCTTAGGATCGGAACTTACACTTCCCTTTCAGAACCTCACCCTTTCTCTTCGACCCTATCTTTCTAACCTCTCCACGCCACGACTTACCGTGCACCACCCTAGCACTTCAAATGCTAGGATTGTGGGAAGGAGTGTTGATAGTAAAGAAAGCGACTAAGAATCATAATAAATGAATCTAGGGCATAATCAAAGTATTATAAATAATATAAAGAAGGAGGAGCAAAGCGAAGATTCCCATCCATATGAGGCACCAGGTTAGGGGCTGCTGGCACCAACCAAGTTGGGAACGGTGGGGTATGGCTCCCCGAACATGGATGTGGGCTGGGCTAAAACTATAAGTCTACGGGTTATGTTCTAAGACCTAAAGCTTGTGGGAACTGTTGTCCTTCATTCAATGTAGTAAAAAGGCCGGGGTTATAAATAAGATCCCATATGAAACTGGTACTCGGTTAATGGGGTCTAAAGAATCAAATTAAAAAGAGTAGATAGGGTGAATAAAAACACAAAAGTTGAGGATCGAAGAGGCAAAGAGAAAACTCAAGGTGAGGAGTGTTAAGCGTCTCGTCCCAAAGGGCGAGGAGCGGAGCCAAGAAGAATAACCAGAAGAGGAGGGTCGCAGAGAAAATAGAATCCCATTTTTAAAATATGCTATTAGGAGTTGTTCTGGTCGATCCCAAAAGCCTTCGCCAATCGCGCATTTTCAAAAGAAAAGATTAGTGTTTGGGGGTTCCGAAGGTAATGGATCCATTCGGGGTTCCTAACTTGCTTTTTATTTATCCAAATATCTTATTTAATGCATGTAAGGTCAAACTTTTCTTCTTTATCGCTTGCTTTCTGAATTGCCATCCATCTTTCCCACTCGAGCTTGCCACCTTTCCTACTCTGCCAGCGATCCCATCCATTCATTCATTCCAGCAATACACTAGCCCACCAGGTAACCTTCTGATGCCCGCGCATTAAACCCCATCCATCTTTTTCAATCAAAAAGCGTTCTATCGCCCGGTATATGCCTAATTAGGCCTTTTTCTCATCGGGCATAGTAATTCAATGACGAAGATGAGGATGAGCTGGATGAGTTGCGGCACCTCAGGCAGATAACCGTGAATGCGCCAGATCAACCCTTTTCTTCCGTTGTGATCTGAGTTTAGATACTGAGCGTGAGACAGCTTACTCGTTCATCCGGGAATACCGCTTTTCCTCTTCCTGAGAAATAATGAGTAGCTAAACATCGCTAGTCTGGTTATGAAATACCGCTCACGCATCTATTGTTGGCTCTAAGCATCTATCGTTGGTTGCCTAGCCTAGGACGATCTATTTATTGGCCATAAAGATCATCATGATTGCGTTCTTGTTCCTAGGAAGATTCGGAATGAACCGTACGGAGGGTCGGTCTCACAATGGTTTACAAATGAGTATAGGTGGATCTGGTAATTGGTCCGTTCCGATTCCTATAGGTGCACCTGACATTGCATTTCCACGATTGAATTATATTCATCCCGGTTGTTTCCACCTTCGCTGTTGCTCCTATGGTCGCCCAGCCTCGGTAGAAGTGGGTAGCGGCACGAACGGTCTATCCGCTCATGAGGCCAGTCATTTCTCATTAGACCAGTCGTTAGGCCAGTCATTAGGCAAGCTCTCCTTCCTAAATTCGCGAGCTATAATTTAGCAATCCTTCCTTGCTCTCCTAACCGTTAGCAAGCTCTCCTAGCAAGGTTATACCCGTCAATCATCCATTCATTTACCGATAGCCACTGATAACCGGATACCGATAGACATCAGGCTGTTAACCGAATACCAATAGACATCTACCGATAGACATCCGATAGACATCCTCAGTAGTTACCGATAGAAAGAAACCAAGCGTTCTAGTCCTTACCAAGCGTTCTAGTCCTTACCAAGCGTTCTAGTCCTTAACGACTTATCCAGTGACAGCATTCCTACTCTTATCATCACTTCCGGTACCGGCAGGGGAAATTACCATGTTATCAACCGATCGAAGCTTTAATACAACCTTTTTCGATCCTGTAGAATACTTCGAATGAATGGCTGAGAGAGCATTTTTGAATTTGTGTAGGTTATCCCAACCCACCCTTCTCATTTTCCTTTACCGGGCAGAGATGCATGCAGCGAAACAGTATTCCATAATGATACGAGTCAATACGTTAGCCAACATTAGCGAGGTTACCGCATAGTGAGACAGATAGCTCCAGACAAGTCCAGGGAGGTCCTTATATAGTTTGAGAACCAGCATCAAAAGAGCAAGGTGCGTATCCGGGCACAGATAGATATTTAGTTCCAAGTCCCGCCCCGTATCCTGTTTATGGTGTAAGTGAGCTCGTTGATTCACCCGTGGGTGGTACAGGCAAAGGCAACAGAAGCAGAGGTGAAAACAGCGCGGTTGGAGATTCAATTCCATTGCCCGCGGCATCCTTTCTCTTTCCATAGCCATAACCCTGCCCGGAATTCCTTCCATTTCGAAAGCGGGTTCATTATATGTAACCAGTCAATGATCCTGCAGAATAAAAAGGGGTGGAAGCACCTTGCCTAGCACCTAAGGCAGATCCTTCAGTTCGAGATCGAAAGCTAGCAGCTTCCCTTTGCACGGTTCCAGATTCATAACCACCAGGAGCAAGGGTGGCAGGAGCAATTCATGACGTTGAGTGAGATCTTGGTGCGCTTCGATCAGATCTTTACGCCCTCGACATTGAATCGGAAGCTCGACCTCCCAGCCGAACCTCTACAATACAAAGTGTCATGCCATCTGTCCATGAATCAATCTATTAATCCTAAAAGCCTGGTTCCCAAAACCTCTAATGTGTGGATTGGAAACACGCTCATTTCTATATGTACCAAACAGGGATGGGATTTCATACACTATGATCCATGGCATATTTCCATATATAGAGCCCAGCGCACCTTATTATTGTTCCTGCTGTTCCTGCCACGCAAGGAAGATAAGTCTACCACGCGCTTCTTCTTATAAAAGATCTGGGTATCAGTGGTGAATATCCAAGCTGAGGGGCTTGATTCGCCTTATGCATCTTTATTCCTCTTACGTACATTAAAGGGGTCAGCCTTATAGAATGGATGCTGCGATATACGATTCGCAGTGAATGAGATTGAGCCGTCTGCTATAGTACGACGTGCTAGGGATGGACCAGATAGGCCCCCATATAAGTGCACCCATAGGGATGATACGCGGCCTACCACCCCAGTGGACGATAGGTCTCACAGTTTACAATAATAGGCCTCCTGTTGCACGTGTGACGATCCTTGACCGGGATTACACTACATAGTATAGTCCCTGGGCCTTGGTGATGAAAGAGTAATTGCCTATTATCCTACGCCTATAAGTGGTGAGAGTGAGCTTGCTTCTCCGGCGCCTGGCTAAAGAACAAAGTTGACAACACAGAACAGACAGGTTTAGTTTATACTACCCGGGCTTTCTTTAGTTTATGTTGCTTGCTTGGGTGCTGGTCCTGTTTATTTTAAATTCTCGCCTCTGTTTAAGAGTCGAAACTCAGAAATCTCGCTAGAGTGGGAGGCAGGGAGGTGCAATATACCCTAAAGTGAAAGGTCAAATGAAAAGGGAAACTGAAAAGGAAAGCTTTTGATGAGCGTTCCTGCCCCATGACTATTATACTGGTAGGGGATGAGCGTTCCATGCCATGACTATTATACTGGTAGGGATGAGCGTTCCTGCCCCATGACTACAAGAACTGGTACCAGGATTGGCGCCTAGTCTTGCGCTGATCGCTTCTTTGCTTGACTAGGCACTAACTTTAACTTAACATAGCATCTGCGGTCTGAAGAGCACAAATCGAAAGGATCCCCTTGCTTGACAGTAGGAGGGCAAGGAAAACAGCAAAGGAGAGCGTACCATGCCATGACTGATGGAATAATACGGAAGAGCGTACCATGCCATGACTGATGGAATAATAGGTACGAGCGTACCATGATGAGAGATACAAGTACTGAAGCCCTGATTGGCTCCTAGAATTGCGCTGAGAGCATCTTTGCAAGGCACTACCTTGAACCGAAACCCCAGCGCTACACAAAAAGGATGACAATTTAGGGACCTGAAAGGTAAGCTAAGGTATTAATAAAAGCTTTGGCGCCAATGAACCCCTTATAATTACCCCATAGGTGAACTACCCTACTCACATCTCAAGAGGCACTCCATAGAGCTAAAGCTCATACTCACATGACCTAATGGACTCCATAGGGCGTTCCTACTCTTATAACCTAAGAGGGCTCAGAGGCATAAATGAGCTAAACCTTAACTGATTAAATCCTGAGATACTGCTGAGTGACAGCAGCTAAAACAAAGCAGGGAAGGCAGGACAATGCAACAAAGTAAAAGATTAAATCCATTTATAGCTGGCAAAGTAAAAACTGAGGACCCTCCACTTAGAGAGAGGTATCAGTATAGCTAAGCTACAATAGGACACCCAAATGGAAGGAGCAAGAGCAGGACATACGGGTGCTATAACCACTCTACAGACGACAGGTGCTATCCTACAACGAGGTGATAGAAGTCCACCTCCGGGCATAGGTTTATTAACAAGCAACTCCCCAGGAATAGGAGCTACCACTGGGTTCACCTCCGAATGACCACAGGGTTATTCTTTCGTACCTTGCACCCGTTCCTTTCCCATTTCGCCTCCTACCGAATACCGTACCTTCAAAAGTCCACCCCCACGTAATGGTTGCACCCGCCCGGCTTCGGCTTAATGGTTCCACGCATCTCATCATACTTCCTATTTATAGAGTAAAAGACAAAATGTTACTTAGTAAATCTTTATGTGATCCTCTCTTTTATATGCACTTTACTTAATTAGACTTAGCACTGCAATTTCATGTCAAACACTTTTGTAGAATTTGAACGGATCGATGATAGGACCAATTTAAATGAAACCAGTGCAGGGGGAGGGACCACCAATTGAATAAGTAGTCTTAGACCAAAGGGGTTTCTCAATCACTACCGGCTAATCTAAATTCTGTCTCCACTTACTAGTATTTTCGCTTCAACAGTCTGAAATTGGAGGGACTTCCCAATGACCACGAAACAGGTAGGTTCATCACGATCCAGGTAGGTGTAATCCAGGTAGGTTCATCACTTTGATGCTTGTATCTCACTTGCGGGGGAGGGACGGACCTGATTATATATCATTTTTATATTGCTATAGATAGCATTAGAGATTTGATAGAGAGATCCTGGAGATAGCATCAGATATTTTATAGCTAGATTCTGGAGATGGGAACAACTAATTATAGCTAGATCCTGGAGATGGGAACAACCAAGAACCATGGAAGATATTGATGAGATGAACCATGGAACATATTGATTAGATCTCGTAGGACTACGGAAAGCATCTAGATAATTTAGAGAGAGCTTAGACCCTCATTCGGCGGGAGGCTATAGCAACCGGTCGGGGGAGAGTTTCTCATCCAGTTCGATTCTTCCTTTATAATAGCTTGATACATGGGATAGTTCATTCGTAGCTTGAGACATGGGCAAAGATCAGAGCTGAGTTGATACATTACATAGGAAAAGATCAGAGCTGAGTTGATACATTGTCACTCGCATCGAATCCATAAAAGCATGTCAATTAAGTACAATAATTCATTTCTTCAATCACAGAGGACCATCATTCATTCAATCACTAGGTAGGCTCAACCAAGCGCTATGAAACACAAAACCAACTGCCCTTTATAGTGTCTTTATTACTTGCACTGTCTAGCTCAGGAAGGGCTAGTGAACCTCCCGTAGGTCGGCCTTCCGAAGTGAAACCAGCTACCAATAAGATTTTATGTCAGCTTGGCAAAGAAGCTATGTTAGTTCAAAAGGGAATAGCGAGTACCCCCTGTTCGGTATCAATAACCAGTGGGAAGTTGTCTCTCTATCACTATCAATCACCAGTAAGAGTAGGAAGTGGAAACAAGTTGTGTATGTTGAGTGGATAAACCGGTTTAGTGCCTATTTTTAGTTGACTTGTATTCCTCGCATCGGCTCGGGTTGGGATATTTTCACGTCTGTCCATTCCAATCCAAAGAGAAAGATCAGATATTCTTATTTCATCATGGCTACTCCTCATCTTACTAGGATTCTTCATTATGGTTATAGCAACTAAACTTCATCAATAATTCATGCTAGGTCAACTCAACTCAATAATTGATAGGAGCTAGGTATCATCAATTAGACTATCATCAAGTAGCAGGGTATGCCGTATAATAAAATGACTATTCATTTCCTATCGTTCAAGTCAGGGAATGTTTAGTGCTTTTTAGTTAAGAAATAGGTTATTTATTGCTCACCCATAAGGGTGAGGAGCCGAAAAAGAAATAGTAATTTTGAAGTATTTATAAGTAAAGAGACTTTCTTAGTATTATTTTTTGGGGGATTATATCTTATTAAGGAGGGTTAGAGATTAGATAGAAAGATTAGAAGTAGGGTATATGTGTTTCAAAGTCAGACTGGTTTATCTCCGTAATTTGTATCATACCTTAGAATACCTTCATATCCTATATAAGAGCAAGATATTTCCTATGCTCAATAGAATTGTTACTTAGTAAATTTCATGTTTTCATCCAATTTATCCTTTTTGGTCTTGACTAAACTTTCTATTTCCGAAAAGCAACCAAAAGACTCATCAACATAATACAAGCCACATAACTCAACCTTTCTATACTAGTGGTTCTCGTTCGTTGACTTTACTTTAGAATTTCCTGGTGATGCTCTGCTCAATGAACAATCTCAACTGCTGGACATGCAAAGAACTAGAAATATCAACTGGACATGATGCTCCTGTTCGTATGCCGTATCCCATGAAGAAGAAAGACTTTTCTGCTCCACCAGTAAATGCAGCTATGTCTGATCTTCCTCCTCTGCTCCTCTCTCTGATGCAGCCATGTCTGATCTGCTCTTAATCCAAGCTGCTATGATTTCCATTCTAAGTGTCTAATTCAAATCCTCTGTGGTCTTTCCTCATAGTTCTCTCCTCTTAAACCAAGCGACAATCCAAACATAAATAACTAGGAATCCAAACAGTTCATAATGCGACTTGATAAGTGTTGTTATGCAACTAGTACTTCATAATATTATGGTTGTTTAGCTACTTGGACATATAGAACATAATGAGTCAAAGTAGTGCCTCCCGTGGTGAAAAATAGGAATAACGGTGGTTGGTGAAAAGTAGGAAGAAGTCTCAATGTGAGCCAGCCGTAAGATTAGCTAAGCATAGAAATCAAAGTAAGTGAGGACAGAGCCCAACTGAACTAGCACCTGAGCCCTTCACCCTAAGCAACGGGGAAGGAGCCAAGCCTACTAGCGTGAGAGTACAAGCTCAAACAAAGAACAGAATCTTGTTGATCCAGTCGGTACAGTTAATCGACATGTAAAAGTAGAAGGTAGACAATGAAGAGTTTAGGGTAGCCCATTTCCAGTCCTTAGGGTAGCCACCAGTCTCATAAGAGACGTAAGGTAATTTAAGCAGTACTCCGAGTAGGCCACAGTGATAAAAAAGCCAACTAACTCAAGGGGACCACCTCATATCATAGGTCCTACACAAGACTAATAGGTACTTGGTTCATGGGCACAAAAAAAGAAGGGAGGTTCATGGGGACCACCTGAGATGACCCATAATTGAAAGTTCAGTCTCCCTGCCCTTAGAGAAAAACCATGATACGGAGAAAGGCGTCAAAAGTTGGCTCCCTGTGTCAAAATCCCTGCCCAAATGGATCCAAACCTGAGTTCACTATAAGATCAACTTGCTCTGGTACAGGCTCCGGTACAGGGAATGAACTAACTAACCGTGTGACCAACCCAAATTAGACTGTCTCCACAAAGCCTGGTGGAGCCACGACTAATTATGTAATGTGATCAGTCGTTGACAGTGCTTGGGTTTTCTCCTTAGGTGACTCTAAGTGAAATGGGTGACCGGGTGACAAAAGAAAGAAAGAGCTCTCTTTGTCAGGACTTTCCTGGACCAATTTTGGTAACTGGACCAACTGGCTGTCACTAAGTTGAAGTTATGGAGTGAGCCTTACTGGCTGGCTGTAACGAACCTGGCTTTGTCAAGACACTTATCTATAGGATAGGATGGGGGGGCTTTGTAAAGACCTGGCTTTGGCCTTGACTTACTTCCTGGCCCAAGACACCACTACTACTTTTTCCCTGGCTGGCCCTGGCATTATATATACGGCTATTTACCTCCTCATAGCTTTGACTCTCGTCTCGTCAGCTTCTCCCTTAGAACCCCCTCATCAAGGAGAACATCTTTACACACCGAATCCATTCATTTACTACTTATTTGGAGGGGTTAGATCGAGCTATTCTTTTATTACTTATCTGGTATTACTTATCTGGAAGGGTTAGATAGATTGCTAGATAGATTGGGAGCTAGATAGGCAAGATAGGGACAGACAGCTAGACAGATACTTATTGAGGAGCAGGCAAGCTGGCAGGCAAGCAGGCAAGCATTAAAGCATTAAAGCGGGCAAGCAAGGGTCGGGTCACAAACTTTCTATATGATTTTCGGGATGGAATCTTTTGCTTTGAGGTTCAGCGCCTTTATGCTTGCTCGCTAGGGGTAGGTCTGCTGTTTCGGGGCAGGACGGGGCAAGGCAGGCGGGGGGCACGGAATGAACCCATTCGGGGTGGACGCTTCGCGGGAGGGATATCGTGCTTTCATTTATACTTCGATGCTTATTTACGTTGCACCCAATCGATGTGCTTTTTTCTTGATTGATTGATTCGCCTCGACAAAGCTTAATTGATTTATTGACTCGCCTCATAGACTTTGACTCACCTCATAGACTTTGATTGATCACGCGTACTTACACCAATCCTTTTTAAAGTGATCATTTTCACCAGCAACCTTAAGTAACCAATCCTCATTTGAAAGTAACCAATCCTCATTTGAGTGAACGATGAATACTTTCACCAACATGTTTCATAGTCTAGGTGAGAAGGCATAGTCCGAGAGGAGGATACTCATGGGCTTACTTAGTTACTAATTGATTTACTTTGTGATTGATTGTTTCGATATAAACCTATACCTATAAGCGCTTGACTGTAAGGCAGAACCCTAAGGCAGAACATACTCAGGTCAGACAGGACCCAAAGGCATACTCAGGTCAGGTAGACTTAGGTGAGGCAGATTCAGGTAAGGTAGATTCAGGTAAGGTAAGCTCAGGCGAGACAGATTCAGGTGGGGACACCGGAAAAGAGATATTTTAATGACCCGCTAGATTAATGACCCGCTAGTATTGACCTAACCGCTTTCATCAAAGTGAGCAGCTGATACGGACCACTTTCCTTAAACCTTCAAGGCTTCAAGGTTAGCATGCATAAGCATAAAGTAAGAACTCGTTACACCTATCTTCCTTTCGCACTTATATTACTTTTTAAGAGTATAAGGTCAGGACCCCAATGGGCGGTGCCTACCCTCAAGCATAAGGTCAGGACCCCAATTGCGATGCCTACCTTCCTCCTTCATAAGCGCGTAAGGTAAGGAACAAGTTGACTTATCTACAAAGGACCTTCTTAGAAGTGAAGTTGGACCGGCCTAGGAAGGGCCTTATTGTTAGGTCATCACCTTATGCCTTATTCAGATTTGGGGGGAAATTACTGCATACAGTGTGAGAAGACAGCAGCTCTGGGGTAAGGTAAAAAGGTTAGGGGGTTAGAACCATTACAACAGTCATCTTTTCTTATTCGCTTAAGAGGGCGTACCCAGGGTAGGCATTGATGCTCTTGAAGCGTATTCAAACGTTAGGAAGCTTGGTGGAGGGTGAGGTCAGGTCGGGAGAGACGACCAGGAAGGAGGGCGAGACCAGAGGTAAGGCGTGGGACATACTTATTCTTTTCTTGTTTGCCTTTGAAACATGTATCAAGAGCAGCAGGCAGCACTCACTTCATTATAAAACGTTAAGAAGCTTGAAGCCAAGGAGGGTGAGGCCAGGTCGGGACAGACATATTTTATTACTGACTGGTATTGACCTAATCTTTCCTTCAACCATTTTCTTTAAAGGTGAGCGTTCATAAGCAGCGTACGTAAGGAGAACAATCGCACCTACCTTCCTTCCTTCATACGCGTAAGAAGGTAAGGACCGATCCTTTGTGTCAGCGCCGGGAAGATAAGTTCCTGCGATGATCGAGAAAGAAAGAGCGAAGACGCCATGTTTTGCACGTCACAAGTGCGCTATTTTCGAGTGAAATTGATCCCTTTTCGATCGAGAGTTCCAACTAAGTGAATTAGCCCGCTAGCTGGCTCTACCGTTTAATTAGTTGAAGTGCCCACCCTAGCGAATAGTTTACTATTTCCCCCTCATCCCAACCCAGCTTAGACTAGATAGGGTGAGCATAATCTGTTCGTAAGAGTCTGCCCCGCTTGCATCAGTTTATTATCTACGTATTAACAAGTGCTGCAATTCATAGAAGGGGTTTGAGCTTTAACTAAACCAATCATTCCATGCTTTTCCCTCGGTATTATAAATCAAATAGTAACTTCGTTCGGCTTTTTGAAATGAATATGCTTCGACCAGAGATTCAAAAAGATAGAATAAGGTGAACAACTCTTTAAATTACTTATTGGCCCGAGACCTACTTACTCGGTGATCAAGTAACCAACCTTCATTAGACTAGGTTCTTCGTTGATATTGGATTCTATTGATTGGCATTTCATGCTTCATGGAAGGATGAAGTATTTCTTTTTTCTTTATTGAGACCAAGAGCGTATTGGCCGAGGACCATATTTATGGACGGGGAGGAACACTCAGGTCAATGAGATTGGCATCGCTTACTAGAGTGGTATTGAAGCACGCTAAAAGGCCATTGAATCAGTTTGAAAAATATGTAATGAACTGTTTCTTCTTTGTGAAAGACTCTTTCTTCTTCTTCTTTCTTAATGAACTTAATGAATGATTCTGAACTTAAGTGAAAGGAATTACGTAGCGCTAAAAAGGCTAAGAGAGGCGGGTATACCTCTCTGAGAGCCGGGCATACAGACTTATGAAGAGTTCTTCATTTTCATCAGTCTTATAAAAGCCCCCCTTGGTATCATCATAAGGGAGTTGCTCATGTAAGATAAGCTAGTTGGTTCGTGAAAACAGGTAGCTCATGAGAAAACAAAAGTAGATTGGCTCATTATCGGGGTTTTCCTCTCCGGAAGCCGATATCAAATCAATATTTTGTTCACCCGACTTCTACCATCATCTCCCAACTGTTTGCTATATTTATTTGCTTGACAAGTCCTTTATTGATTTGCTTGGCACAGTAACAGGTTCTAGATCAATTGCTATTCCTTCTTCCCTTCTTCCTCATATAACTCATTCACTTAGTTGCTTTCGTGTAAGCTTCCTTTGACAAATATTTATTTTCAAGTGAGTCTCTTTCTTCTAGCGCCCCCTAAGCTTATATTGCCTCATAAAATGCCTCATAAAAGCCGGGCCATCGGGCATGTTCAGGTGGTGTGGGGACCAGAGCAAAAGAAATCTATTCTTATTGAGCCGAGACCCTTCATTCAAGGTAGGAATATTTGGGTAAAACGGGCTATTCAGGTAAGAGAAACGGGGAAGTTGGGTAAGACAGATAGGGCTAGTAAGTAAGGAGGGGTCCTGTTTTATTTTATTGCTTGCTTTATTTTGTTTCATTTTCCTTCCTGCTTTATTCTTTTTCATTTTCCTACCTGCCTTTGCTTGAAGGGTACATTTACACAATTACTAAAAAAAGAAGATTGCATTGTAAGATGGCACATCATAATCATAATCTTTTCTTGTAAGAAAGCATCGTGTAATAGATAGCGTTGTAAGATCGCATTGTATTGATCAAAGAGAAAAAAGGCTGCATCATCATAAGGTTGCATCATAGAATTTCACCGACAAGTAAGGGAATTGCATCGAAAGGTAAGGTTCATCGGTATGAGAGACTATGGTAGAATGACTTACACCTTTCTTTTCTATTGACTTAAGATTAAGATTGGCCAAGATTGGAGATAACACTCGCAGAGCTGCGGTAGGCAGCGATAACCGTGTGTTAAAAGGGCCATTGATACAGTTTGAAAGATTGGTTATATTCGCTTCTTCAACCCAACCTTTATGACTTTATTGGGGTTAGGTTCTCCTTCAACCCAACCCTTCCTTATGAATGACTTGAATAGAGCAGGGCTGGTCTCAAACTTGACCTCAACCTACTGAAATAGTGAGAAAGCGAAAGCAACTAATCGCCATTAGGTCAGGTTCATTGTTATTGGATTCTCCTGATGGTGGTATAGGATTATATTGATTAACACTCTATGGCAGGCACGGGATAATGAATTAATTCTTCCATATATTATTTTCTTTCTTGAGAAGCCGAAGCATCATATTATGAATGATTCACAAGGCCCCTCGTCGCAGGTAGACTGGAAGTGGTTATAGAACGCGCTCAAAAGGAAATTGAGATGGTTTTCGAGATAAGTCAGATGCGCTTATCGAACCTGATCTGCAGCTTTCTCTTTGACTGAAAAGCATTGAGCTCTGAAAAGCATTGATCTACAGCCTCCCCTAAACTACAGCCTGGCTCCTAAACTATAGCCTCCTCCTATGACTATGAGGTGGGTAAAAGTCTAGTTAATTCGCCTAGGGAGAGAATTGTCAAGCTGTTTGCTATATTTATTTGTTTATTTGCTTGACCAGTCCTTTATTGATTTGCTCGCTTGAAAGAATTCTTTGCTTGAAACAGTCACAGGTTCCAAAGAGCTACTCTTTCCTTCACAGGGTTTAGAGAGGCATTTCTCCTTCCTTAGAGAAATTATTTTTATATTCGCTCAAATTATTCACTTAGGTTGTTGGTAGTGTCCATGTCACCTCCTCTTTGATTTCAAAAAAGATTGGCCTTTCACTTCGATTGTTTCGCATTCCCAAAGGTTTGAACGTTAGGTCTTGATGATGTATAATAACTTTTCATATGAGCCTACTTGATCCTTCAAGTGGGAAGCAGTATCAATCAATTCTTCAAGAAGTGAGCATCTTCTTTCATTCTTTCTTTCGAGCAAGTAAGCATCCTCAAGGAATAAAGTTGAGAATCTTTCTGATAACACCCTTCCTAAGCTTGCTTTTTACCGCCAACTCTTTGCTTACCTTCGATAGCTCAGGGTCATCATGTTCAACCTAGCTCAGGTAAGGTAGTTCCAATCCTTTTCATAAGGTAAGTACAACGCCCTATTTTTCGATGAAAAACCTGATCTAATCACTTATTCTTCTAAAAGGGTTCTCAAAGTACCCTTTAACTTAGTGGTTCTTTTCGGTGAGAGAGTGAAAGAAAACTTATTAATAAAAGCTAGATGTAAATCGAGAGATCTACCCCTCTAAGATTGAGAACTGGTTAATCGATAAAGAGCATGCTCAAGTCTAAGTGCTCCTTTGCTTGCTCAATCCCGGTTTGTTCTTCGCTAACAAGAACACACATCGAAAAGGAATAAAACTATAGAGTGCTGGGTCAGTTGATTTTCTCTTTATCTCATTGATGATTCACCCTCCGATATAAATCTCATTGAAAGCCTTCATTTCTCGTTGAAAAGCCCTACCCCAATCCCTACTCGCTCAGGTCAGGTTTTCCAGTGATATAACGAAGGCAATCATCAAGCAACAGGCAACTTCTCCTCCCGAAGAGCACTAGCGGCCAGCACTAACTCTATTGAATAAGCCACCGCTTATCCCTAACTCGATCAGTCGTTGGCCGGAAAGGGGAGGAGGATAATACCACTAACACGATCACGACAATTAGAAGGTAAGGCTCTCGAATCGGATTTTTCTTTCTTTCGATGCTATCATGAATGAAAACAACGACCACTGAACTCTTTTTGCTGTTCGAGAAGCCCTGATTCATTTAGTATGGAGGACAAGTGTCTTGAATATGAGCATTTGAAAGAGGTCCTGGCTCGATCGATTGATCTTAGAAGAACATCAAAGAAGAAAGATGAAATGCACATTTGATAGATTGATTCGAATTAGGGCTTGAGCAAGCAAAAGAGAGGGGATTAGGGCTATTACTATTATCCTACCCCGAACCTGGTCGGTCTGGTTGTGGGTGGTCTCATAGTATTAATATAGTGATTCGGCTCTCTGAATGCGGGCAGCCGGGAATGTTTTCTATAGGGGTATTAGACACCCTCGGGGTATCTAATCTTTCGTTTTATTTCGACAACCCAACCCTCCTTGATGAATCAATGCTCAAGACTTTGATCCATAGCAAGAATGATGTCGTAATACATATTTAGAGATATATAGATGAAATTATCCCCTAGCCACCACTATATTATACACATTGATTCAATGGATAGGGGTTAGTAGTTCTCATTCAATGGAATCACTTCTAACCAGTACCGATCTCTATTTATCTTCTGGCTTGTTCTTTGCCAGTTATTAATACTATGTGTCCATTTTTGGCCCGGGCTCTTGAGAGCACAAGAGGTCAGCCCTGAGGGGTAACTATATCCAAGCTTGATGGCTCGAGTTCTCTCTCTTGATCAAGAACATGAGAGAACACATGAGAACATGATTGATTCATTCGAGTGAGCACTCAATCAAGAACAAGATAAAGAGCTAGCTTAGAGCTTTTGAATGATAGCTTGAGTGGAACATGAGTTCGAGAACACCTTTTATGATTGATCAATCAATCAAGAGCTTGAGTGAAAAATGCTCTTAGACTTGATGGATCGAGTTAACACAAATTGAGTGAGCAAGAGCACTCTTAGACTTATATCGATCAACAGAGTTAACACACTTGCTTGAGCAAGATCAAACTACTGTTCACCACCACTGTTCACCACCACTATTTTCCACTTTTGATAGATCCGTTTTCGAATTGCTTTTTCATTCATTCATGTGATCATCATTCAAACATTTTTACAATGGTCCGATTTAACGAAAAACAGAGGAGGAAGTCTAGATTCAATGTGTTCTTGCTCATCATTTCGTAAAAGAATATAGGCATTATATATAATCAGGAGGTTGAGCAAGAATGAGATCTCAAATCGAGGAACAGATCTGGTGGTTGGTTGGTATACCTTCGAACACAAGAACAACACATGAAGGATGGACTCTGTCTTATAAGGAACCTGGATCAATGGTTTGAGTTTTCTTTCTTCCAAATGTGCTATTATCCTCCTCCTCCTCTGATCTTGAGACATTGAAAAGAAATCGGCTTTTCCCTTGCCTTTTTGAAAAGGGTGGTGTAATGAATGGTTAAAGGTCTTTCATTTTCAAAACAAGGAAAAGATTGTGTTTGAATGGTAAGATCAGAGGAGCATGATCAAAACATGATGTGAAAAAGGAGGTTAGAGTAGAGCAGAAGGAAGAACACACTAAGAAAACTATTGAGTTAAAACTTGTACTATACCCCCTATCTTGATTAGAACATCAAAGATGAGCAACACTCGACTACTCTACTAGCCTTTATCATCACTTCTTCAGATCAGGTGATTGATTGATCAATGCTCTCCTCCCTTTTTAATTGATTCAAATGGTCCGTGGCGGGAGGGGGAAAGGTCTGATGAGAGTTCATGATCGATCAGAGCTTGAGAGAACACATGAGAGAACAAATTGAACGAGAACACCTCCTACAAGAGCACACTTGATCAAGCTGATACTCGAGCACTCGAGTGCTCAATCAAGAGAACTCGTTGGTGTTCGATTACCTTCGATGAGGGTAAGGGCTTCAATCAAAGTGAATAAATCTGGCGGTTGCAAAAGCTACTGAAGAAATGAAGGTCTAATCAATACATCAAATGAAATTGAATATCCCAATTAGTTGGAATTAGTCGATCAAATATCCAACCCACTTGCTTGAGTATAGTAGGTTGAAGCCGCCTGCCTGAATTAGTAGGTTAGGTAGATTTCATACGTTCATTTAGCAGGCACAGCTACTGATCTGGTCCGGTTCTACTGAATTCACCTATTCAGCCTACAACCTGGCGCTCCGAAGCTGCACCCCTGCTTTTTTGGATGGAAGAGCTCATATCCTAAACCCTTCGATGGCGGCAGAGTGGGGATAAACCCAGCACATTTCCTCCGGGGCAGAACGTAGCCTGGATGGATTCTTTTGACAAAATTGCTTTCTGGAGGAGGGTGCATATAGATATATATTAAAGAAAGGGTTTACACAAGCCCGCCCCAACATAGTAAACAACTTGAGGTAGGTTTTGAAGGTTAGACCTCGAGCGGAGTCTGTAAGGGAAGCAAGAGACAGAATGATATAACGTCCGGAAGGAGACTTTACCCGGCTAGGAGTCGCGAGCTTAGATGCTGCCTTGAAGGAAGGAGCTTTTAAACTTGATCGATAATTAGACGAACTTCCTACTCCATAATATTTGAGGATGAGTAGGGTCTATCTAACTGGGAATGTAGGCACAACGTAACAACGGGTTCATATAAATCCGGTAGATCGAGCAGAGAAGGAATGGGATATCGAGATGATATTCTCGATAGAAATCCCTCTGAAGAATACTGTCGCAAGTATACTTCAGAAGCACCTTTCTTCTTTCTCGTGGTGATTGTCATAATATCGTAAATAAAGAACAGGGTTGTTCACCCGGAAGGGTTTATCCCCTCCCTTTGTAGTAGTAGCTACTGGGCCGACCAGAAGAGAAGGTTGACTGACTAACACTATTAGGGGTAATACTTGTATCCCTCCCCGATTGCCCCGTAGTAGGCCTTTACTTAACTAGCTAGCCAAGTTATGTATGCGGGTTGAATCCTTCAACCCCACCTGGCTGAACCTCAATCTCGCCTCCGCCTCAATAATGAATGAACAAGTTGGAGATGGAAAAAAAAGCAAGTTTTATAAGGAATAACTACCTTAGTTACAATGATTGATGGATAGCGAACTCAAGATAGATTCCCAAATACCCAGTGGGTGGCGAACAGAATATGGACATGAAGAGGGTTGGGCGATTCTCTACTGCTAACTCAGTAATTCGTCCCGAAAAACAGGTAGACGCGAGTGGCGGCTGCGTACACGCCAGTAAGGGCTATAGCGCTTCAAGGCCCTCAATGGATGGTTCTAGGCGATTTGGTGAACTGCCACGTCCAGCAAGGGAGTGTAAGGGGCGAAAGAAACCCCTTCAACGAACGGAAT
>Ga0316213_1000004_pt1 | contig 31684 bp, 24 predicted proteins | sample NRE2metagenome_FD_207798 | JGI IMG/M metagenome (GOLD analysis project Ga0316213, IMG submission 207798) | Spruce roots microbial communities from Maridalen valley, Oslo, Norway - NRE2 | ecosystem: Host-associated > Plants > Roots > Unclassified | place: Norway: Oslo | collected 2017-09-14
AGAAAATAGAAGAAAAGAAAATAGAAGAAAAGAAAAGTGATTGATCTCAACAAAACAAAATTTTATTCATACGTTCATCGAGTTGATGGGATCATAGGGGTGAAAGAAAACCAAATGGATCTAGAGGTTATTGCACAGCTTACTGTTCTGACTCTAATGGTCGTATCAGGCCCATTAGTAATAGATAGAGCTTTGGATGGATCAGAGATCCATGTAAAATATCCTTTGACTATTTGAGTTGATAATTTAACGAATCACACTCACAAACTATACACGCCACAATCCCATCGACAAATATTCCGCCACTCCTTTCCTTCCACATTTGAATCCCAATTCCGGAATTCCTTAATTATTGCTCTTCCATTTCCGAGAGAGAAGAAAGGATTCTATCAATTATAGGTTGTTCTTTCCCTTTATCAAGAAATTTTTTCCTCAACTCCTCTAATCTTCTAATCTTCTAATTGAATTATTTAGAATTCATTTTCGAAAGATCTTCCTCTTCCGGGAGAGAAGGGAGGATTCCATTAAATAAAGGTTGTTCATATTTATTTTACTTGATCTGAGAGCCATAAACTGGACTGGAATGGATGATCCATCTTTTTAGCTCTCAATCTTTGTTGATCTCTTATAGTAATAGGTTTGCAAAGGTAACTTGGTATATCTACCATATGGTCATTGACCCGGATATGTCCATGATTAACTAATTGTCTAGCACCCGGAATGGTGGGAGCCATACCCAATTGAAAAATAATATTATCCGAACGCATTTCAAGTAATTGCAATAAGACCTGGCCCGTTGATCCTTTGGCTCTTCTAGCAATACCAACATATTGATTGTTCCCGGGCATAACTTGTATCCATTCGCTTCGTATCAGTTCAGCCCGGAGTTTCCAGTATAGCCATCCCCACCCTCCTCTCATGTAAACCTACGAGCTACTAATAAATGTTCTCAACTTGATATCTATAAAAATAGATGGATCATATGTATCCAATTTGTTATCCATATATCGTAAATCGGACTCACTCATTAATATATGATGGGGGGGCCCTTTTAACTCAGCGGTAGAGTAACGCCATGGTAAGGCGTAAGTCATCGGTTCAAGTCCGATAAAGGGCTCATATTTCCTACGAAGAAAGAAGGCCCGGGTGTCCATTTCTCTATCTATGTAATAGATAGAAATATGGACACCGAAATAAGAAAATGAAAGTGAATCCAGTCCGTTTTTTCTTTTCTTTTATGGGCGAACGACGGGAATTGAACCCGCGCGTGGTGGATTCACAATCCACTGCCTTGGTCCACTTGGCTACGTCCGCCCCGGAAAAACAAACCAATTGTCTCTATCTACAGTCATTTCTTCTTGGAAGAAATGACGAGGCTAACGTTTGTATGTGGGTCGGCGACCTCTTACAGGGGATCAAAGCAAGATCGATGACTAATTCCCAACCAACTATCGAACAAGTTTTTATTAAGTATTTAATATTTATTCCGGAGACATATCCCGATCCCATCCTTCCTCAGTTCTTTCGAACGTGAATAATCTTTCTTTTTTCGTATCGATCCTTTGTCCATTCACCCATGGACGATAACGATCGTTTCTTCCCTTCCAGTCAGATTATCATTTTGTTCTAAAAAAACGCAGTTTTGCAGATTGGTTCGGTAGATCCCACGTTATTCGAGTTGTAACGAAACGAACGGGCCATCAACATGAACATGGTTCGGTGTAAATTGAAAGAGATCTATCTTGGGATTTCTTTTATGTTTTATCTTGATACTCAGATCTTGTCCGCCCGAACAACTCTGGGCGGGGTATTTAATCGGAGGGTCGTTGTTTCAAATGATCGAGGCTGCGGCTGCGTCGACAAGTTCGACCCTATCCGCTTGTTACATATTCAGATTCAATGAAATCTAGACCCTTGGAACTCGTATCCTTCTCGTATTAGAAAAGATAGGGCTTTGCATCCAATCTGGAAAATTTTGCCATCTTACATGCACGGTTAGAAGACCAATCAAGTTCTTTTTTATATTATTATGCAGGTGATGGGACAAATATACAAATTTAGAGGCTCATCTATCAATGGAGATAGTGAACATTTTACAGTATTGAAAGAAGACGAATGAGAAAAGGGGAATCTCTGTCGTCAAAGATTTGGTTGGAACGAAGGAAGTATCAAAGAATTAGAACATGCGTTTCTTTATGTTTTTACTGGAACGGGTTGAGGAGTAGATCTTTTACATTCGTACTATCCAGATCTCATAGTAGCAAAAGGGATAAAAGGATCGAGTGACCGGGGAATGAGTAAGGTTCGAAGGATTCAGTTTCTTCAGAAATGAAAGCAGTACTATGCATTCAACATATGACAAATATGAAATCGGTTCCGTTCGATTAATCAAATAAAAATCAATCCGTTGTCTTTCAGTTCATTCGTTTTAATGGTTGATACAGGTCAATCGGAACAGGATTGGTAGACGCCAATCGATCCGTGGAACGTATCAAATCTTTCACGTTTAAGTTCGTTATGAGCCTGGGCTCATTACGATATAATATCATTTCGGACAGATCTATCGTCTAGCCGACTATTTGTAACGGGGCAGAACAGGGCTTCTTTTGGGTCGCAGTCCACAAAATTGATGAGCAAGGGGTAATAGTTTCATTCCAACAGATTTATTTATTCTATTGTTTCAGAACGCATTCCATGAAATATGTGTATTCTATAGAATAGTGGGGTAGATTTATGCAAACGTTGGTCCAGATATAGATCCAATATGCGTAGCCGATAGATTGCATTTTTTTGGTATGTTAACAGAACGGAACTAGAGGAAAGAGTGTTTGTCCCAATATGAAAATATTGGGTCTAAAAAACCATGTGATGATCTTAGGTGGAGAAAGAAAACAAACCAAAGGTTCGCCTTTAGCTAGGATGGATCAACTCCATAGAATTGACCTTTCCAGGTATTCGGAATATCCGTAGTACTTCCCACTTCTATGGTTCAAGAATAGGTTCGATTTACCACACATAACATATTGTGTAGAATCCTAGTGGATCAAGATCTTCGCCCCGATCTTTAGCAAAGGGATAGACCCGGGATTTTCGATTGAACGGAAGAGTACTTCGTTCGTTCAACCCCAACGGAATGCGTTGCATTTGGATGGAGCTAAAAGCCACATGTCCGATCGATACTTTGACTGGAATATGGATTGCTTTAAACATATTCTATTCCAGAGAACTCCCGAGTTTTTCGAAGAACTAGCGATAAAAATGAACAAAAGCGGTTCCGAACTAGACGATGTTATAATGGGAATTATAACAAACATTGTACAAATCCAAGTAATATAGATAGTATTGAATACCTCAATCCTCTATCTCTATTTTGAGATAGAATCTATCTATAAGTGCCTCGAAAAAAAAAAAGAAACAAAAGAAAAACGCCTTGTTTCTTGTATGTTTCAATTAGTTCCAGTCCTACGATCCGAACTCTTTGGATCGGACAGATACTTCTATAGATCCCCTTCTTAGAGATTCCCTTGAGAATAAAAGGGAAAGGAGGAAGCTATTCATCATACTAGCTAGGAATCCCCTACACCTTATTCATAAGGTTCCAAGAATCAATCCTAATTACTTACTATTAAAACGAAGGCCAAGATCCAATAGACTGGGATCACTCATTAGAACCTTGGGTCTATCGGAAGTGAATTAGTAACCCCCAATAATGTAATGGATGATGATTGGATATCATCATGTCAGTCGTTACTTAACTTCTTTTCTTTCCCCCCCCCCTTTTTTTTTTCATTAAGAAAAAAAGGGTTTATAGGCCCGATCATCTGGTATCGGATCAAGATCGATCGATGAGAAATACTAATCTGCCTGCCCTGTTCCAACGTTCCCATCCATCGATCTTGATAAGGACAAGATATTGATATGATCCGAAAGACTTTGAAAGTCCAAGTCATAGGGACTATGAGGGGATATATATATAAGAGTAGTGTAACTTAGTGGAATGTATAGGGCTATACGGGCTCGAACCGTAGACCTTCTCGGTAGAACAGATCAAAGTTCTTATTATCAAAATAATTTGAACTGTTCCAAGAACCCAACATGCATTTTATCGCATTGGGCTCTTTCATTAACTGATGGAAAGATCGGTTAGTCTGCCATTCTCCTCTTTCCAGGAAAGATACTAATATGGCTCCGTGTGCTCCAAATTCTTACCCTTCGGAAGCAATCCCAAAGTGATTCAAAAGGTTTCCTTGACGTAGGTCTGCCTTGCTCGGGCATAGATTGACTCAAATAGAGTCTCCTCTAGCGCTCCAAAAAGAAAATATGACACTTCATACACCTAAAAGTGTCATAGAGCGAAAAGAATCTATTTTGAGGTCCCCGTATTATACTCATTATGCCTGGCATTGAACGGAGCTGGGATTGACCATATCAATTAGATTCGTAATTCGAATCGGATCGAACTTCATCTTTGTCATGCTATTGTTCCCCAGAGAAACACATTGATAGAGTAAGACTTTTTCACATAGAATCTATTTCGTGGATCGGACGAATCGATAAACTCTCCCGAAAACCATTGGCGCACGTGTAAACGAGGTGCTCTACCTTGCTGAGCTATAGCCCTTCCCAGTCTTGGTGATACACTACTATACTAACCAGATGGATCACTTTCTGTCAAGGTAGATATTTCATGATCCGATACTATGATCCAATACGTTCCAATAAGTTCGATCTGTGCCAGGGACACATTGTCTATACATTGAATTCCATATAGAATCGTTTATAAGTCCAACTCTACCTATGAGAATAAATGACCCACTTAACTCAGTGGTTAGAGTATCGCTTTCATACGGCGAGAGTCGTTGGTTCAAATCCAATAGTAGGTAAACTTATTAGATACCATTGAAGAGTCGATGGCATCTAATAAGTTTGACTCCACTTGTTTGGATCGAGGCGGAACATTGAATCCATTTTCAGATATTTATAGGAAATGTTTAATTAGAGACGGGGGGGCTAGCACTGATAGCTTCTAATCGTGTTCTAGCTCTTTTCAGAGCTACATCAGCCTCAATTGCTTGTCTTTTGCCTTCGGCTCGAGCTAAGTCAGCTTTAGCTACTTTAAAGGTTTCCTGGGCTTCTTTGAGATCGATGTCAACATCTCTCTCTGCATTATTTACCAATACGGTGATTCTATCATTGTCTATCTTGGCGAAACCGCCCATCAAAGCCATAGTGGACCACTGCCCATTAAGACGTATTTTCATAACTCCTATATCTACAGCTGCCACAAGTGAAGCATGATTGGGTAATACGCCAATTTGACCACTATTAGTAGATAAGATTATTTCTTGAACTTCTGAATCCCAAATGACTCGATTAGGAGACAGTACACGAAGATTTAAGGTCATTTTCAGAATTAACTTTCCGTTTTGGAGTTCATAGCCTTCGCGGTAGCTTCATCAATGTTACCCACTAAATAAAAAGACTGTTCGGTAATACCATCTAATTCTCCGGAAAGGATCATTTGAAACCCTCTAATGGTTTCCATGAGACCAACATATTTGCCCGGGAAACCTGTGAATACCTCTGCTACGAAAAAGGGTTGTGATAAGAAACGTTCAATTTTTCTTGCTCTTGCTACGATTAAACGATCTTCCTCCGATAATTCATCCAGTCCAGGAATAGCTATAATGTCTTGAAGTTCCTTATAACGTTGTAAAGTTTGCTTAACCCCTTGTGCAGTTTCGTAATGTTCTTCGCCTACGATCCAAGGTTGGAGCATAGTCGATGTTGAATCTAAAGGATCTACTGCTGGATAGATACCCTTGGCAGCTAATCCTCTCGATGGTACGGTAGTAGCATCTAAATGTGCAAATGTCGTAGCAGGAGCAGGGTCAGTCAAGTCGTCAGCAGGTACATAAACTGCTTGAATCGAGGTTATCGATCCCCTTTTTGTGGAAGTAATTCTCTCTTGCAAAGAACCCATTTCCGTGGCAAGAGTTGGCTGATAACCCACGGCGGAAGGCATTCTACCTAATAGGGCGGATACCTCTGATCCCGCTTGGACAAAGCGGAAGATGTTATCAATAAATGATAGTACGTCTTGCTCATTGACATCTCGGAAATATTCGGCCATGGTTAGAGCAGTTAAACCGACTCTCATACGAGCTCCTGGTGGTTCATTCATCTGACCATAGACCAGAGCCACTTTTGATTCTGAGATGTTTTGTTCATCAATTACTCCCGATTCTTTCATTTCCATGTAAAGATCATTCCCTTCACGAGTACGTTCTCCTACTCCTCCAAATACAGATACCCCTCCATGAGCCTTAGCAATGTTGTTAATCAACTCCATAATGAGTACTGTTTTACCCACTCCAGCTCCTCCAAATAAACCGATTTTTCCCCCACGGCGGTAAGGAGCCAAAAGATCTACTACTTTAATGCCTGTTTCGAAGATAGATAATTTTGTATCCAACTCTGTAAAGGCGGGAGCAGATCTATGAATAGGAGATGTTATGCGAGCATCTACAGGACCCAAATTATCAACAGGTTCGCCAAGAACATTGAAAATTCGTCCGAGAGTAGCTCCACCAACTGGAACACTCAGAGGAGCTCCCGTGTCAATCACTCTCATTCCTCTCGTCAAACCATCTGTAGCACTCATAGCTACAGCTCTAACCTTATGATTTCCTAATAATTGCTGTACCTCACAAGTAACCTGAATTTCCTGACCGGCTGTACCTTGACCCTTAACTATTAATGAATTGTAAATATTAGGCATATTACCTGGAGGAAAAGAGACATCCAGTACTGGGCCAATGATTTGAGCTATACGTCCCACATTTTTTTCTACAAGTGCGGAAACCCCAAGAACAAGAGGATTGGTTCTCATACAAAAAAGGAAAGAAATTCCATGAAGATTTTATATATATATATATAAATATGATTTTGCCAATATCATCAATAACAAAAATGTTCCGTATCGGGTCGATCAGATCAGTAAATAATGAATGGGAGTTACCACCTTAGTAATATCCTACTTTATGGAAAAGTTCGAATCCATTCATATTTGGAATATGAAGTAAGTAGATGGATAAGGATAATGAGGAAGTCTTCGATTTTTTTATTTATAACTAGAACCAAATTCTCCATAACTAAAACCGAAAATACTTAAAAATTATGTCCAGATCATCTGTGAAATGTGAAACTTGAACCCTATTCATGACCTTTATCTCATTGGTCGGTCGTTATCTCTTCTCTTCGTACGCACATCTGTTCCCTATTCTATATTTATTTTCATATAGACAATTCGCACCATTATGGTCAAAGGTCGATTCGGTTCCTTAAATTCATTCATGAACTAGTTTAACCGCTGAAAGGTGCTCGGGTCAATCCATGGAGGAAGAACTTAAAGAGCAAAGATTGGGTTGCATCATACATAAAGAACATTATACAATGAGAGTGTACCTAGCAGATCTTATTGTCCAATAACGGACGATTTTTTTGTAGGATAGTTCTGTCAAAATCGATTGTTTATGTTCGATCCATGTCGAGCAGACCTCGTCCTTGCGAGAGATAATTATTAATAAAGGAGGGACTATGTCACCAAAAACAGAGACTAAAGCTAGTGTCGGATTTAAAGCTGGTGTTAAAGATTACAGATTAACTTATTATACTCCTGAATATCAGACCAAAGATACGGATATTTTGGCAGCATTCCGAGTAACTCCTCAACCAGGGGTGCCGCCCGAGGAAGCGGGAGCAGCAGTAGCTGCTGAATCTTCCACCGGTACATGGACCACTGTTTGGACCGATGGACTTACTAGTCTTGATCGTTACAAGGGGCGATGCTATGACATCGAGCCCGTTGCTGGAGAGGAAAGTCAATTTATTGCCTTTGTAGCTTACCCCTTAGACCTTTTCGAAGAAGGTTCTGTTACTAACTTGTTCACTTCCATTGTAGGTAATGTATTTGGATTCAAGGCCCTACGGGCTCTACGTTTGGAAGATTTGCGGATTCCCCCTGCTTATTCCAAAACATTTCAAGGTCCACCTCATGGTATCCAAGTTGAAAGAGATAAATTGAACAAATATGGCCGTCCTTTATTGGGATGTACTATCAAACCAAAATTGGGTCTATCGGCCAAGAACTATGGTAGAGCAGTTTACGAATGTCTCCGTGGTGGACTCGATTTTACCAAGGATGATGAGAACGTAAATTCCCAACCATTCATGCGCTGGAGAGATCGTTTTGTCTTTTGTGCGGAAGCAATTTATAAAGCTCAGGCTGAGACGGGTGAAATTAAGGGACATTACTTGAATGCTACTGCAGGTACATGTGAAGAAATGATGAAAAGGGCAGTATTTGCAAGAGAATTGGGAGTTCCTATCGTTATGCATGACTATCTGACGGGAGGTTTTACCGCAAATACTTCTTTGGCTCATTATTGCCGAGACAACGGCCTACTTCTTCACATTCACCGCGCGATGCATGCAGTGATTGACAGACAAAAAAATCATGGTATGCACTTCCGTGTACTGGCTAAAGCATTGCGTATGTCCGGTGGAGATCATATTCACGGCGGTACTGTAGTAGGTAAACTTGAAGGGGAACGAGAAATCACTTTAGGGTTTGTTGATCTACTGCGTGATGATTTTATCGAAAAAGATCGAAGTCGTGGTATTTACTTCACTCAAGATTGGGTATCTATGCCAGGTGTCCTGCCCGTAGCTTCAGGAGGTATTCACGTTTGGCATATGCCTGCTCTGACCGAGATCTTTGGGGATGATTCCGTACTACAGTTTGGTGGGGGAACTTTGGGACACCCTTGGGGAAATGCACCTGGTGCAGTAGCTAATCGAGTTGCTCTAGAAGCTTGTGTACAAGCTCGTAATGAAGGACGTGATCTTGCTCGTGAAGGTAATGAAGTGATCCGTGAAGCTAGTAAATGGAGTCCTGAACTAGCTGCTGCTTGTGAAATATGGAAGGAGATCAAATTTGAATTTGAGGCAGTAGATACAATTTGAGGCAATAGATACCTTGTGATCCAGTGACTTTCGTTCTACCAATCGGACTCGGCCCAATCTTTTACCGCTACCACAAAGATTAGGCCAAATCGTGAACGGAGATCTGGGATTTCAGATATCAATATCTGGGATTTCTATATATCAATATCTATATATCAATATCTAGATATATTGATATATAGATATTGATATATATAGATATATTTCCGAGGTAAAATATCTAAAACAGAGTGAGTCGATGAAAATTTTTTGGGGTCAAGGATTCGATAACGAATCCTATTCATCCTTTACATTTATCTTATAGATCATTCGATAGGGTTGGTAGCTCAGTGGATCAGAGCTCATGGTTCCGGACCATGAAGTCAAGGGTTCAAATCCCTTCTAGCCCAAAAGATTTTGTATTTGGGATGAAAATTCCTTTTCATCGCGGCATAGGAGATAATCTTTCTTTATAAAAGAATAAAGGGTTCTATCATAATCCCGGATTGATACTTCGGATTCCTAATCAATAATGAATGGAGATGATTTATCCATGATTCATTTCACTATTCATTGATAAATTGAATCATTTTATTTATACGACTTCTCTTCATACAAAATAAGATAGGAAAAGTAACAATCTTCACCTTTATATGGAAAACTCTATGTCTATAAGGGAGTGGTTCGAAGACAGGCGTAAAATAACTGGATTACTAAAAAATTCGGTCGAAAGGGATAGTAAGGACGTCAATGAGATGGAGAGGAACAAGAATCTAAGTATTGATTACGTTAAAATTAATAGATTATGGGTTCAATGCGATAATTGCGAGAGCTTGCTCTATATCAGATTCTTGAGAGAGAATAAAAGTGTTTGTGAAGAATGTGGATATTATCTGCAAATGAATAGTTCAGATAGAATAGAACTTCTAATTGATCGCGGCACTCGGCATCCTATGGATGAAGACATGTACACTCTAGATGTTCTTCAATTTCATTCTGAGAATGAACCTGCTCATTCTGATCCTCTTCATTCTGAGGATGAATCTTATAAGGATCATATCACTTTCTGTCAAATAGAGACAGGTTTAACTGATGCTATTCAAACAGGCATAGGTCAATTAAATGGTCTTCCTATCGCACTCGGAGTTATGGATTTTAAGTTCATGGGAGGTAGTATGGGCTCTGTAGTAGGCGAGAAAATAACCCGTCTGATCGAGCGCGCTACCGAGGAATCTCTTCCAGTCATTATGGTGTGTGCTTCCGGAGGAGCACGCATGCAAGAAGGAAGTTTTAGTTCAATGCAAATGGCTAAAATAGCTTCTGCGTTATATATTCATCAGAAGGATAAAAGGTTGTTATATGTATCGATTCTGACGTCTCCGACAACCGGTGGAGTTACTGCTAGTTTTGGCATGTTGGGAGATATCATTATTGCCGAACCTAAAGCGTACATTGCATTTGCAGGTAAAAGAGTAATCGAACAGACATTAGGTCAGAAAGTGATTGAAGATTTTCAGGTGACTGAGCATTTATTTGGCCATGGTTTATTTGATCTGATCGTTCCACGTAATCTCTTAAAAGGTGTTCTAAGTGAACTATTTCAGCTTTACAGTCTTCCTCGTAAAGAAAAAAAAAATGAACGTTTAGTTCCTTATAAGGAAAAATGATCAAATCGAGTTCCTTGTAACGGAAGTGACAGTGATACAGTTTCTTATTGCGGCAAAATAAGGATTTCTCTAAGAGAATCGCTTTTTACCCCCTTCTTACCAACAATTTATGATCCTCGATCCTATACTAACAATAAATATAGCCAATTTTCCGCTTTTCGAAATCAGATAAATTTTTGTCAGGATTCATGTTCTTCCACTATTTAACTTATATAATATTAATAAGTGTTGTAAAGGATCTATATATACAGATCCTCATTGTTGAACTCGTCGGGATCTTATTCAAAAACAATTTTGAATCCAACTTAAAATGCTTTTTCAGTATTTTTGGAAGAGACGGGGAAAGGAACAACGAACATTTGCGTACATGTATTCTATGAAGAAGGACAAATGGGACCGCTCATTTGGTCCCATCACTTATTTTATCTTATAATCATATGGATAAACATTTCATTGAGTAAGTAAGGTACTCGTTCTATGATAATTCCTAACCTACCTTCTTTTTTCGTGCCTTTAGTCGGCTTATTACTTCCGGCAATTACAATGGTTCTTTTCCATCTGTATATTCAGAATGACGATATTTTTTGAATCTGATCAAATTAGATTTAATAAATAGGTTTGGATCTGTTCAATTGCAGAACAGATAGAAATCTCTATATCTATTTCAGATGATATAAGATAGAACTCTTATAGATACAAGATAGGTCTAAATAGAAATAAATAAATATATATATTTATTTAGACTCATTCATACTTGAATATGGATAGATCTTACCATTATATTCTAGATATAGCGAATTTATATATCTATTCATATTCATATCCATATACATATCGGATATACACATGTGTCAATAAATAGGTATTGGTCAATATTTTCATATGGTTGGTTATATTTTTTGCATATGGTATACATATCTATTCCTAGAGATATTTTAACTCCACTGATTCAGTGTTGTTTAACGAATTGATAATTTTGGGAAGGACCTATTTGAAATTGATGGTAAGAATGGACAAGAAGACAAACTTGACTGACTTGACTGAAATGTTAGCTATGTATATAGATAGCTAGTTCATAAGAGTTTGGGAACCAAAGGATGAAAAAGTGGGCTATTCCCTCAACTTCAATAGGATGGAATTTAATACGATTTTTTATGAATAATCGATCCAAATGGCTCTGGATAGAACCTATAACAGGGTCTCGAAAAAGAAGTAATTTCTTTTGGGCTTGTATCCTCTTTCTGGGTTCACTAGGATTTTTCCTAGTCGGGATTTCGAGTTATTTTGGTGAGAACCTGATACCCCTATTGTCATCTCAGGAAATACTCTTTGTTCCACAAGGAATTGTAATGTGTTTTTATGGTATTGCAGGTCTGTTCATTAGCTCTTATCTGTGGTGCACAATTTTGTTCGATGTGGGTAGTGGCTATAATAAGTTTGATAAAAGAAAAGGAATTGTATGTCTTTTTCGTTGGGGATTTCCCGGAAAAAATCGTCGTATTTTCCCACGATTTCTTATGAAGGATATTCAGATGATTAAAATGGAAATTCAAGAAGGTATTTCCCCTCGTCGTGTTCTTTATATGGAAATAAAGGGCCGACAAGACATTCCTTTAGCTCGTACTGGTGATAATTTGAACCTAAGGGAGATCGAACAGAAAGCTGCTGAATCAGCCCGTTTCTTGCGTGTATCCATTGAAGGGTTTTGAAATGAACCAAGGGGTTCTTTATACTCAACATAAATTCAAATTGATCGACATTTTTATATGGATCGAATCAAGGAACATGAATCAATATCCAATCAGGAAATTTTTAGATTTCCATACATATCAATTTCAATAAATATTGAAATATAATTGTATGGAAATGGAACGATATAGGATCTTTATGAACAATATACTATTTTTAGAAAATAGTATAGGAAGAGGTAATATAGAAAGAGCTATAAGTTACAATAGAACTGGTTGGTATTTGTCCGGGAAAAATATCATTTAGTTAATTCCTACTAAATGATATTTATGTTTATGGAATGAATCAGACCAAGATTATTTTGGTAGTTCCCGAACACGCCATATCATTTCCTATCCTAGAGAGGGCGAGTGAGCCAGTAGATGGATATGATGGATCAGAAAGAACAATGACTAGATATAGTGGTCCGGTTTCCCTAAAACTAGAACGTTTTTTCCTCTCATCCCCGTTCTTCATCACGATCCAATTTATTCTTATATGATTTCGTCGTTCTCTCATTTTGTTTGTCATCTTTGGAGATAACTGGGGAAAGATTCGTAAAGGATCGATCGAGTGATCAGGATTCAAAGGATCTTTACAATGAATAAAACGACTTATGTTACTTCAAGTTATTCTTCTAAAAAAGAATAAGATAGAAAAAATGAATAGATAATTGATCCAGATAGAAACGATCTGGATCGGATATCGGGGAATGATCTTCTTATGCTCCGTCTCACTCATTTGGAGCGAACCTTTTTCTTTTTTCTCTGAGGATCTTTTTTCTCGGGGTCAAACAATTACACAATAGATAAATTTATGGATCCCATACCTCATTCTATCACTCGTACTTTGTCTAGATTTCGGACAGAACTGACGAGTGAATCAGGTTCGTTAGCGATTCACGAATTGGAAGTGGCCGAATATAAAGCATCAGCTTCCCTACGATATCTTGCATGTTTAGTGGTACTGCCTTGGGTCATTCCTATTTCATTACGGAAAGGTTTGGAACCTTGGGTTACAAATTGGTGGAATACGGGTCAATCTCAGAAAATTTTTGATTATCTCCAGGAAGAAAATGTTCTGGGAAGATTTGAGAAAATAGAAGAACTATTCCTGTTAGAAAGAATGGTGGAAGATTCTTCGGGAACAGATTCAAAAGATCTTCGTATAGAGATTCACAAAGAAACGATCCAATTGGTCGAAATGTACAATGAAGATTGTATTAAGATAATCTCACATTTATTAACAAATCTAATAGGTTTTGCTTTTATAAGTGCTTATCTCATTCTGGGTAAGAATAAACTTGGCATTCTCAATTCTTGGATCCAAGAATTCTTCTATAGTCTGAGCGATACAATGAAAGCTTTTCTCATTCTTTTAGCAACCGATCTATGTATTGGGTTTCATTCACCCCATGGTTGGGAACTGATGATCGATTCGATCTCCGAAAATTTTGGCTTTGCCCATAACGAACGAATCATATCTGGTCTTGTTTCAACTTTTCCAGTCATCTTAGATACGATTCTCAAATATTGGATCTTCCGTCGTTTCAATCGTATATCTCCTTCACTTGTAGTAATTTATCATTCGATGAATGAATAAAGAATAGGTTGTTTTCTCCGACCGAAAGAATTGAAACAGAATAATAAAGTGTTTTCTTTGTTCAGGAATTAGCTATTCCTCCCCCTCATTCTTCTCCTGGTGCGAGACTTCCGATTTCTTACTTTTAGGTTTGGTTCAATCAATATAGTAGCAGAATTTTTGACAGGTAACTATGATAGCTACCTACTCTCACCCGAAAAATGATTTGGAACCAATAATTGAACCATGCAAAATAGAAATACTTATGACTTAAAAAAAAAGATGACTCGGTTAATTTCCGTCCTGGTCATGATACATATCATAACTCGGACATCCATTTCGAATGCATATCCCATTTTTGCACAGCAGGGTTATGAAAATCCCCGAGAAGCAACTGGACGTATTGTATGTGCCAATTGTCACTTGGCCAAAAAACCTGTGGATATTGAGGTTCCACAGTCCGTGCTTCCCAATACCGTATTTGAAGCAGTTGTTAAGATCCCCTATGATACGCAAATGAAACAAGTTCTTGCTAATGGTAAGAAAGGGGCTTTAAATGTAGGAGCTGTTCTAATTTTACCCGAGGGCTTTGAATTAGCCCCTCCGGATCGTATTTCTCCTGAGATTAGACAAAAGATGGGTAATCTTTATTTTCAGAACTATCGTCCCAATCAAAAAAACATTATTGTAATAGGTCCTGTTCCTGGGCAAAAATATAGTGAACTTGTGTTCCCCATCCTTTCCCCAGATCCTGCTACTGATAAAGAAGCTCACTTCCTGAAATATCCTATATATTTGGGTGGTAATAGAGGGAGAGGACAAATTTATCCCGACGGGAGTAAGAGCAACAATACGGTCTATAGCGCTTCAGCAACAGGAAGAGTGAGCAAAATTTTACGTAAAGAAAAGGGTGGATATGAGATAACTATCGATAATACATCAGACGGTGGGCAAGTGGTTGACATTGTACCTCCGGGACCGGAACTTCTTATTTCAGAGGGCGAATTGATCAAGGTCGATCAGCCATTAACGAATAACCCTAATGTGGGTGGATTTGGTCAAGGAGATGCAGAGATAGTACTTCAAGATCCATTACGTGTTAAAGGTCTTTTATTATTCTTAGCATCTGTCATTCTGGCACAGATATTTTTGGTCCTTAAGAAGAAACAATTTGAGAAAGTTCAATTGGCCGAGATGAATCTTCAGGTCCATAGATTTCCGAACATGAAGTTGACTGATTGAATCAAAAATGAATACCCCTTCGGAGATGGAGAACCTTTTCTCCTCCTTCTCCCTTATATATTCTTGGGAAAATGTTCATGTAGACATATCTACATTTCAAATAGGGAGTGACTCAATAAGCACTGGAACAGATCAACTTGTCGAACGATCCCCATATGCTTTCTAGATCGTGTACTATATACATGCCATTCCCTCCTTTCCTTGCCCATTTTAAAAAGAAAAAATCCGGAAAATAGAGATAGATCGCAGGAAGGAGAGATTAGGAGAATAACTAAGCAATCTTGGAGAAGATTCCTATCTTCTCTAATCCCATTCTTTATCCTATCCCATTATTATTCGTCGAATAAATTCTCCGGTTTCTCGTCGAGATAAGAGGAACTCATTGGGTTTCCGATCCTGTCCTGTTCATCAATTCCTTCGTAAATTGACGATTATTTTGTACGTTATATTGAGGAACCTTCAAATTCCTAAAGAAGGAAGAGCAGAAAAGTAAGGGGTAATATCACTCATTGAGCAAAACAACCCACCTTTTGATAGGGTTCGTTCCTAATGAGAGAAAATGAATTAAAGGTGTTTTTCCTCCTCTTTTCTTTTGTAAGCCAAAATAAGAGAAGAAAATATTCTATTCGCACATTAAGATTCTCATAGTTCGGGTTTTTAGAAAAACTTCGAATAATCTCCCACCAGAGAAATGAACAAATATTTAGTAATAAATATTCTCCGTTTCTCCGTTGTTCCTTCGACAGAGATTGAAATTGGATCGATCCCATTTTTTTTTTTTTTTTGATCATATAGTGGAAGAATAAATTGGCTCATAACTTGACTGAAAGGCATTGAATGAAGTAACAGAGTCATTGTATTTGTGCGAATCTTCTCTTCTAATTAATATTAATATAGAAGAGAATCTAAAAAAGAGATTTCGATAAGACCTTACCCTTAAAAGAAGGGTAAGGCCTTATTTATTTGTCACTTTCGCATGTATAGTATTCCCATAGTAAGTGCATTTCCCCTACTATAGGGATGACCCTGATCCGGAATATGAACCATAGAAAAAGATACCCAGTAGACCAATCACGATAATACCAGTTACAGTACCTATCAACCAAAGAGGGATCCTTCCAGTGGTATCGGCCATTTCTCTTACTCCCTTTCACATTTTCTTAAGTGGTCATGCTCGAGACATAAACAGTCATAGCATAGATAATTATTAGTATTGGATCTCTTCGAATGGAGTGATAATATTCTCATTGTTCCTAATTGAACAAATAATTAGAGAATAGAACAGCAAGTACAAAAATTAGTAGCAACCCCCAGTAGAGACTGGTACGATTCAATTCAACATTTTGGTTGTTCGGATTCAATTGTGTCATATCTACATACTTCCTCTTCCTTTAATATAGAGTTTATCGCTGGATGAACTGCATTGCCGATATTGATCCCGAGAAAAAAACTGTAGGGACAGCTAGCCCGTGAATGGCCAACCATCTAACTGTAAAAATCGGATAAGTTCTATCTATAGTCATTAGTGCCTCCTAAAAAGATCTAGTAAATTCATCGAGTTGCTCTAACGAATCGAAACGGCCAGTTACTAATGGAACCTCTTGTCGACTTTCTGTGAAATACTCATTCGGCCGGGGGCTCCCGAACACATCATAAGCCAAACCCGTGCTGACAAATAACCAACCTGCAATAAATAGAGAAGGTATGGTAATGCTATGGATAACCCAGTATCTAATACTAGTAATAATGTCAGCAAAGGAGCGTTCTCCCGTATTCCCAGACATGCTCAGCTCCATATATTATTTTAAAGTCAGTCAAGGGGGAATTGATCCCATGAAAGATAGAGATCAGGAAATGGAAAACTACTGATATCTTCTCCAATCCTTGTTCGATTGTCAATGTTATACCAAGGGTATCTTTGAAGTCTACTGGACCAGTATAGCTAGCTTTCTTCTGACACAGCAATACAATTTTGATGAGTATCGAGAAGGAACGGAATAGAATGATTCTGTTCCTGCCAGCAGTTATTCCATCTCTGTTTGATGGACTTAATCCCAACAGAAATAAGAGAATATTGCATATTCCGAGGTCCGGGTGTAAGGAACTCCCTCAATCGATATTGTAACAATTGCATAACCCTGGAAATTTTCGATTGGAATTAGCTTCTACATACAGGTGGCTGTAGAACCGAAAAAAGGATGAGTGCCGCTTGCAAAGGGTATAAATCACTATCAATCCAACCAATCCAGAATATGATACTTTGACCCCTTCCTTTTTTCATTCCGACATGACATTATGTCCGTGTAGATGATTCCAGTAATTAAGATTGCACGGGGATCATTGGTGCTACGCAGATGTATGTTGCTCTTCCAATAGTATCCGGCGCAGGTGGAGTTATGCCACGGACTTATTATATAGTACCTTGTATTAACGAGTAGATGTTACTAATTAGATAAACCCAAGTGGATAGTGCAATAGAACCTAGTCAATTTTAGGTATGTTAAATTACGAGTTATTCCTTGCAATAGGTGGAATTCTTGCGGGCTCTACTGGCTCTAAGAATGAATATTGAAAAAATCCATCTAGAGGGTCCAATGATCTGGATCAATAAGATCTAGAAATGAAAGGACAAACTGGATATTAATATTCTTATACCTAAACGTGAAATTCACAAAACTTTGCTATGTCTGTAGAAGAGGTTTCTTCCAATCCAACCGATAGCTACTGGTATCGAAGATAATGCCAGATGATCCAATCGTACTTATTTATAATTCATTCACCCTGTAAGAAGATTACGTTTGACAATTTGTAAAGGAGTTCGCGGGTGCTATTAATTAGTTGCTCGATGAATGTGAGGATTTCTAGGATAATGAAGAGATATCTACCATAGATTTCCTCTCATCCATGTTCGTTCATACATATCCTATAGTAGATATAGGATCCTTAATTGGTACGAATTGGGACAATTGATCTTTTGTATTCTGATCTCAAGGTTACGAAAAGAAAAATTTAGGTAATTGTCTCATGAAGATATGTATAAACCATATTTCATTCAGTCCTTCCACGCCTACTATAACTATAATTAGTTATTTCGGTTTCTTATTGGCTTCTATCATTTTCACCCTAGTCCTATTCATTAGCTCGAGCAAGATACAACTTATTCGAAATGAAGGAAGGGGAAACCCTCTCAGTTCACTATATCAATTTCAATAATTTCGTTGATTCTCTCTATATCAATTTCTGATCATTGAGATTCATAGCAAATTCAGGGTACTATCCAGGATAGCTATTATCCCTACTTATTCCGTTGAATCGAAATGATTGAGGCTTTGCCATCCGGAATTGTGTTAGGTCTAATTCCTATAACTTTGGCCGGATTATCCGTAACTGCATATTCACAATACCGACGTGGTGATCAATTGGATATTTGATCCGGGAATATCCTTCAATTTCATTGACCTCCTACTTTTCCTGGGAGGTCAGATTCCATTGCTCGTTCCAATTGGAACGAATTCTCGATAATTTAGAAGGTTGAGTTTGATAGGAACAGAATCACGCTCTGTAGGATTTGAACCTACGGCATCAGGTTTTGGAGACCTACGTTCTACCGAACTGAACTAAGAGCGCTTTATTTCACATCCGGAGAGAAAGGAAAGGAACAAAATCTTTTCGTTTATACTCTTAGAGTCAAACACTTTCGCATCTGATACGATTCAATTATTTGATCGATCCATTCGAATCCATATAAAATGATCTTTTGTTCCTTTCTCTTTCCATAGAAAAGAAGGGAAAGGTAGGGATGACAGGATTTGAACCTGCGACATTTTGTACCCAAAACAAATACGCTACCAAGCTGCGCTACATCCCTTCTAATCATTAGACAATGTTATTTTATAGAATTCGAAATCTGTTTCCCACATTTTTCCACCTTCATTTCTCTTCGGTCTCGTGAATGAAAAGACTTTATACATGCATGTAGGGTCTATTATCTAGAAGATTAATTAGCAAAATTTGGTGATGAAACATCTTTTTTCTGTTCTATAAATAGGACCACAGCCCGGATCACATTATACATATATTCATCAGTTCCGAGTTTTTCCTAGGATTCGTAACTATTGATACGGTTGAATCACTTACACATTATGATCGATAAGGAGAATTTACAATGCAAGATCTAAAGACCTATCTTTCCACAGCGCCTGTGTTAGCTATTTCATCGTTCATTTTTTTAGCCGGTCTATTGATAGAAATCAATCGTTTTTTTCCAGATGCTCTTACTTTTGCTTTTTTTTAATTGTTGTCCTCCCCTTAAAGTCAAGGGAAAAAGATTGTGCTAGATTGACTTCTCCTACCTCTTGGAGAAATTAGTTGATTCAGCCCAAAATAGATCTAAGTTTGGAGATGGAATGGGGGGGGTAGAATCAAAGTAGAAATATAGATCCAAAGGTTCTTTCCACATTCAATTTTGTAAGTAAAACTAAAAACCCCTGATCAATCATTTTTTTACTTTCAAATGTTTTATCGTGGGATCTCCGTCTATCAACTTCTATCCCTTTTTCCCTCTTTTTCAGATCGAAAAGCAAAGTAGACCCAATATCCAGAGTAAGTTTATGGCCAAGAGCGGAGATGTAAGAGTAACAATTACTTTGGAGTGCACTAGTTGTACCCAAGATAGTGTTTATAAAAGATTCCCGGGGATTTCTAGATATACGACTCGGAAAAATCGACGCAATACACCTATTCGATTGGAATCAAATAAATTTTGTCCCTATTGTTACAAGCATACCATTCACGGAGAGATAAAAAAAAGAGATTAAACGTACTACTCCTACCCAGGGATAGAAATAGATCACAGATATAAAAAGAAATGGTATTTCAACAAGATCTTGAATGGAACGATATTTTCGAAAGATTTGGAATAAATAGTATTCAAAAGGTTCATGAAACAAACTATGGATAAACCCAAGCGATATTTTCGTAGACATTTGACACCAATTCGTAGACATTTGACACCAATTCGTAGACATTTGTCACCAATTAGGTCGGGAGATCGGATTGATTATAAAAATATGAGCCTAATTAGTCGATTTATTAGCGAGCAAGGAAAAATATTATCTGGCCGAGTGAATAGATTAACCTCAAAACAACAACGTCTCATTACTAACGCTATTAAACGAGCTCGTATTCCATCTTTGTTACCCTTTCTTTATAATGAAAACTAAATTCATCCATGGAATGGAAATGAACCTACTCCTTAATCAAATCGGAGCTGGGATATCTGTTCGATAAAGATGCAGATCTTTAGTCTATTGTCGAAAAAGTTGACAGAATTTCATTCTTGGAAAAAAATTTGATTGAAGTCTTTTCGTTTCATTCATTTCCAATATTTAAAAATTTTTCAATGTTTCGACCTTCCCGGAGGGAATTCTCCGGGAGAATCTTTCTATCCATTCCATCTTTACCTATTTCTTTCATCTATACCTAACCTATTTCATCACACGATAAGTTCTTCAAGATGGTGGAAAAGCAATTACTATCTAATACAGCTATTTGTGCAAGTGTTTTACGATTTGGAAGCAACTGCCTCTTGTACAAATATTGGATGAATCTGTTATAAGAGACTCCATTGGCACGGGCTGCTGCATTAATTCGAGTAATCCACAAACGACGAAGATCTCTCTTGCGTTTACCTCTATCTCGGTGGGCGGAAACTAAGGCTCTAGCTTTCCGTTGGTTAGCAGTTCGAAAAAGTTTCGAATGGGCCCCTCGAGAGCCTGATACAAATGCAAGAATCTTTTTCCGACGTTTTCGAGCTATATATCCACGTTTCACTCTGGTCATTGACGTTTACTCTCATGAATCGCTAATCTTTTTATTGGTTAGTCATTTGTTTGGTCCATTGAGAATAACACTGATTCTTCTTATTTAGAAAATAAAAGTTCCAATGGCTTTTGCTACTGCAACCTTCCCAACCATAATTCCCTTTGGATAGGCATCTTCCGGGTAAGCAAGGGCTCGGACCTTGTACTGAGAATGAGAAAAAATCATGGGTTTCATCGTTTCTATGGTTCTTTCTCCAACGGTAAGGTCCTCTCCATACGCCGGAGCCTCTTATTCATTTCCGAAATATGAGATGAGTATGTTATCGGTAACTTGTACGGTTTACCATCTCCAGCTCTACTCTTGAATCATCAAGTAATAAATACTCTCATTACAAGATCTATTCATACAGTAACGACATGTAATTCTGGGGTTGGCCAGGTAGCTGACCCTGTTGTTCCGTTCTCGCGGCAATATGAGCATAAACTTTATGCTTCTTCAATTTGCATGATTTCCCCGCTCAATGGATTGATGACCATTCGCTACCAATGAGGAATTGCTTTTCATCCCACATAAAGGTGATTGGGTTTGCACCAATGGAAACCATAAATTTCATCCCCGGTAAGGTTAGATGATGGATCTTTACTTTATTATGGCGGGAAAATTCTTCTCTTATTTCGTTGTAAGAATTTCCCAGTCTCTTTCAGCTTCTGATCCGAACGAGTCGCACATACACCCTAGCACATACTCCTCTACGCTGAGGACATCCTCGAAGAGCAGGAGATTTTTTTCTATTCTCTATTGGCTGTCTTGCTTTTCTAATAAGTTGTTGAATAGTGGGCATTCTAGCTGTATTGTATGCGGAATCAACTGGTTCGGATTGATCCTAACCATATAAGGTTATTATGAAATGAATCACTTTCCCTTTCCCCCTTTTTTTTTTTTAAGAAAAAGAAGAGATCAGTTTACAGTTCATTATAAAAATCAATTAAAAAGAGGATCTTCCGATATGAGATCAACCTTCCGCTACGGCATCAACAATGCCATAAGCTCGGGCTTCTGTTGCTGACATAAAAACATCTCTGTCCAGGTCCCGTTGAATGACCTCTCCGAGGTTGCCCGTTCTTTCTATATAACATTTTGTTATGTAATCGCGAAGCATCGTTACGTGTTTCGATTCGGTATGAAAATCTGCGGCCGGTCCGTCATAATAGGAACTAGCAGGTTGGTGGATCATAACCCTAGCGTGAGGTAATGCTATACGTTTAGTAATTTCTCCCCCGATTAGGATGAAAGATCCCATTGAAGCAGCTATCCCCATACATATTGTATGTACATCTGGTACTATTATTTGCATAATATCGAAAAGACCTACTCCCGGTATTACTGATCCACCGGGACAGTTGAGAAATGAGAACATATCTTTATTTGCATCTTCTGCACTCAAATATACCATGAGACCCATGAGTTGATTTGCAATCTCGTGATTGATATCCTGAGCCAAAAAAAGTAATCTCTCTCGATAAAGTCGGTTGTATAAGTCGACCCAATTTGCATCTTCATCTCCAGGGGCTCGGAAAGGAACTTTTGGAACACCAACGGGCATTTGTTTTAATGGAAAGAAGTGAAGCACTATACTCTAATATGGGAACGTAAAGTATATGAAGTTGTGTCACACATGAACTCTTCCATCTTGGATGGATAGTATTTCTTCATAGGGAAGGTTTTTCACCTATTTGGAAATAGAGTTTTAGATGGATCAAAGATCCATGTAAAAGATCCTTCAATTATTCGAGTTGATAATGTAACGAATCACACTTTTACCACTAAACTATACCCGCCACGATCCGATTGTAACATACGGATCGATCTTTTGTCCAACCGATAGGAAGATGAGGAGTTATCAACCTCTATTGAAAGTTTCTATCAATCATTACCTCGTTTTCATTATTACATGAATCTCCATCGCCGGGGATGAAATACTATTTACCAAAGTATTTCATTCCCGGCGATGATGGCTCATTGTAATTATAGATTACCTTTGCGAACTGCTAATAAAACAATGACTAATGGGCCCGATACAACCGTCAGAGTCAGAACAGTGAGCTGCGCAATAACTTCTAGATTCATTTGGGTTTCTTTCACCTCTATGATCCCATCGACTTGATGGATGTATGAATAAAATGTTGTCGAGATCAATCACTTTTCTTCTCTTCTATTTTCTCTTCTTCATCTGCCGCTCCATTTTTCTTCTTCTTCCCCATCTGTGTAACTTCGTCAGGAATAGCCCTCAGTAACTATGAACAATATCATACCATATAAAAGGACTAGAGAGCCAAAGAAAGAAACATAGAAAAAAAAATTGAAAGGAAAAGGGTGGTTTGTTAAGGCCAGGCCAGGCAGGTCAGAAAAAAGGCAAAATTTTTTGAAACGAAATGAAAAATACGATTCGCCAGATTCGTTTTTTCTAACTGAATAATTGCAATATTCGTTATATTGTCAATACAATCCGTACATGCTATGGTATACACCTTTACTCCACCATTCATTTTGTTAAACAAGAACTTTTCCATCTTGGAGAGATGGCTGAGCGGACCAAAGCGGCGGATTGCTAATCCGTAGTACGGATTATCCGTACCGAGGGTTCGAATCCCTCTCTCTCCGTTCGGTCACTATTGCGGATAACTCCGAATCTTTCTACGGAATGGAAAAGACTCATTAACCTAGATACTTTTTTTCACTATTCTTTACGTCCGGGATTACGTCCTGGATCGTTCGATAGAAATCCAAAGATAAAAAGAGAAATGAAAAATATCACTACTGTGTAAACGAACAGCTTAAGAGTAAGCATTACGTAATCTCCGGGATCCTAATTATAAGTACAACAGAATAAATCATCAATCTTTGTATAATATATGAATACTTGAATACCAAACAATAGTATGATTCATAAAAATCACGAAATTATTTCTCCGGATCACGTGTGAAAATCAAATTGAAAGAAGGAGATAATTTATATCTTTGTTTTCAAAATGGTCTTTTTTCCCTTCTTCTTTTTTGGATCAACCAGATATTTTTCGAATCTTTATGAAAATATATCATTCGTATCAATACGTGAACAAATAGCCCGATCCGAAGTGAGCGATGGGATTGAAAGGAAAGGAATTGATGAAGGTGAGTGGAAAAGTTTTTAGTCGGGAGCAGATAAGGTATCTGGATCTGGTATCATCGGGTGGAGCAAGGATAGAACTTCTGTCACAAAAAATGTAAAGAGTTATACAAAAATTGGATCAATGACAGCGATCTAAAAACTTTCAAAAGGAAAAAAGGGGATACTTTTTATCGAAAACTTACAGCAGCTTGCCAAACAAAGGCTAAGAGAAAAGAGAGAACAGGAATAATTGGCATTACATCGACAATTGGATCGGAAATCGCATAAGCCTCAGGTAATTTTCCAAAAAAGATATTATTTGAATAGATAAAGGCATCATCTAGAAAAATATTGAGCATAACTGGCATTTTTCTTCTCCAAAAAAAAATTAGGGGGGGTAAAGCCAGAAAAGTCTTTGATTGATCAAATCGATCGAGAAGCTCTTCGGCAAGTTTGACCGGACTTGGGGTTGGAAGGGATGATTCTTTCATACATACAATATTTTACCCAATCTAATAGAAAATGATCAATGAATGGATATTCTTGTCCCTTTTTCTGTTTTTCCTATTATGTCCAATTCCATCAATAACCTATTTTATCAAAATATCCACAAAATTTTCCAGCCCAATTAGGATCTTATCTAATGAATCTTGGATCCTAATGAGTTGACAAAAAATTGAATATAAGTATTCATTAGCATATGAATAGGGAAATAGGATGGGAATGGGGCGTGGCCAAGCGGTAAGGCAGCAGGTTTTGATCCTGTTATTCGGAGGTTCGAATCCTTCCGTCCCAGACTTATTTCATTGGTTCCTGTTTTCTGTTCTCTCCCTCTTCCTTTTTTTCTTTCGTAAAGATAAATCCAAAATTTCGTTCTACTTTTTATCATAATTTCACCATACTTATCAGAAGGGAATGTGATTACAATAGGGAAGGGATAAAGGGATATCTCTGTGGTGCAAGATGGGAATACGGATCAATTTGAGATAAGGTTCAATTTATGAAATTAGCCCATTGGATGTATGCTGGTCCTGCTCATATTGGAACTCTACGAGTAGCTAGTTCATTCAAAAATGTCCATGCCATTATGCATGCTCCTCTAGGAGATGATTATTTTAATGTAATGCGCTCTATGTTAGAACGGGAAAGAAATTTTACTCCTGCAACTGCTAGTATAGTAGATCGTCACGTACTAGCACGTGGATCTCGAAAAAGAGTTGTGGATAATATTCTTCGAAAAGATAAGGAGGAAGGTCCCGATCTGATCATATTGACACCTACATGTACCTCTAGTATCTTGCAAGAGGATTTAAAAAACTTTGTGGATAGAGCATCCATAATCTCCGATTGCAACGTCATTTTTGCGGATGTGGATCATTATCAAGTGAATGAAATTCAGGCAGCGGATAGAACTTTGGAACAGGTGGTTCGATATTATTTGGAGAAATCCTATAGACAAGAAACATTGGATCAATTCGTAACAGATGCACCTTCTGTAAATATAATTGGGATTCTTACTTTGGGCTTTCATAATCGACACGATTGTCGTGAGTTGAGACGTTTATTAAAAGATCTGGACATCAGAATTAATCAAATAATTCCTGAAGGAGGATCTGTAGAGGATTCAAAAAATTTACCAAAAGCTCGGTTCAATTTAATTCCTTATCGTGAAGTGGGCTTAATGACAGCAATGTATTTGAATAAAGAATTTGGGATGCCTTATGTATCTACAACTCCTATGGGAGCTGTAGATATGGCCGAGTGCATTCGACAGATAAAGAAATATATTGATACCTTGGCGGCTCCTATTTTATCAAGCAAAAGGGTTGATTACGAATCCTATATCGATGGACAAACTCGATTCGTTTCCCAAGCTGCTTGGTTCTCAAGATCTATCGATTGTCAGAATTTTACGGGGAAAGAAACAGTCGTTTTTGGTGATGCAACTCATGCTGCTTCAATCACTAAGATACTTGCTAGAGAGATGGGAATTCGTGTGAGTTGTACAGGTACTTATTGTAAACATGATGCAGAATGGTTCAAAGAGCAAATTAAAGATTTTTGTGATGAGATAATCATCACAGATGATCATGCTGAAGTAGGAGATATTATCGCTCGCGTGGAACCCTCTGCAATATTTGGTACTCAAATGGAACGTCATATTGGTAAACGTCTTGAGATTCCCTGTGGAGTTATTTCCGCACCAGCTCATATCCAAAATTTTTCCTTGGGATATCGACCCTTCCTGGGTTACGAAGGTACTAATCAAATAGCTGATCCAGTTTATAACTCATTCGCTCTGGGTATGGAGGATCATCTTCTAGAGATTTTTTGTGGTCATGATACGAAGGAAATAATGACTAAATCATTATCCACGGATATGAGTCCAATTTGGAATCCTGAAAGTCGACTAGAATTGAATAAAATCCCCCGTTTTGTCAGGGACGAAGTAAAGAGAAACACAGAAAAATTTGCACGACGAAAGGGCATTTTGAACGTTACTGTCGAGGTAATGCACGCAGCTAAAGAAGCATTAAGTTAAGTTAAGTACCTGATCAATATCAATTCATTTATTACATTGAGTGTATTCTATACAAAAAGAGTGGATCCAATTCGATACCTATTCCTCCCATATCAATTGAGTTAATGACTATTCATAATCACGTATCAATCATGATTCGAGATCTTAAAAACATCGTCTGAAACGATGTGGTAGAAAGCAACGTGCGACTTTACATAATCGGTTTCGTGGATATGGATTATGACATCCAACATTTCATATTCGGATCAAATACCCTTGACTCAACATTATTCTTATTTTAGTATATACTCTCCAAGTCACTCTCGTTTGTTTCCACGTGATTCCATACAAAGATGACGAATATTTGAATCGTTCTACCAAGGCTGTTACACATAAGCCTAGGATTTTCTCTCGATGCGTCTAACATCTCGTCCCAATACAGTGCCAATCCAACAATTCATTTATCTTTTATTCTGGATTGACAATAGTGTATTGTGTCGATATAATTCGTCCATTCACAATAGAAATAGATATCTTAGGTTCATCATTTATCAGTGATCCTATCCAATCATGATAATTCTGTCGACGGATCATTTATTCATAACCTAGATTACTTTATTCTGGAATGGTGGATCGAAATTATTCATATACATATATGAACTGATGAGTGAATTATTTGGTCATTCACATAGGTTTTTGATCCCTCCCGTTGTTATTTAACAACAACGATTGGTAAGATTCTATTTACCGGTTCATATTGAGTAACCTCGCATTCCACTTCGATCGTATATATATCCTCAATATCTATTTAAAATATGGGTTGCTAACTCAATGGTAGAGTACTCGGCTTTTAAGTGCGACTAAGGTCTTTTACACATTTGAATGAAGTAGAAAACTCGTCGATACCATCGGTAAAGTTTGGAAGACTACGACTGATCCTCGAAGTAGAATTAACGGAAAAAACAGCATGTCGTTCCAACATATGATCTTTATGATACCTGATATTATTTTTAGGATACCTGATATGATTCGATCAGGACCGGATCTAATTCAAGGAATCAAATGGGTGGGAAATGTCTATTATATACCTAGGTGGATGTATAATATGATCATCCTTTCGGATCAAATGTGATAATTGTGAATAGGATCGAATCAATTCGCGGTTAAGTCGAATGAGTCAATGGAGAAAGCTATATGACTTGAATCATAAGTAGACCCAGAGAAACGAGCTTCTGTTCCTCGTTCCAATTAAACGAGCGAGGAATTCCCCTTACTGATCAGAAGTTAAGAGCATTTTAGTACCCGATATCGGGAGGTTTTCCCTGAGTAGATCAGGGATTTATACACTCACAATGAGTCCTAAGTACTCGAGTACAGATGTGTAAGATAAATAGTGTACTGACCAGGTTTATTTATTCCATGAGTCAGGAGAGCGATCGGTTGCCAGGATAAAAGATTTTCGTTCTTCCTCATGACGAACGAGATCCTTGGGTAGTAAATCTGCTGAATAGAAGATAGAATCTTTATATCATCTATCTTTTTCCTATCTTGTCCCGACTAGATCGCACCATGTATTGTATTATCTCAGAATTTAAGAGGTTATTCTCATGAACGAGGGCCAGGTTTGAAAATGGATGAGTTCCATAGATACGGAAAGGAAGATAGCTCTTGGCAACAATGCTTTTTATATCCACTCTTTTTTCAGGAAGATCTTTACGCAATTTCTCATGATCATTATTTGGATGGATCGAGTTCCTCCGAACCGATGGAACATTTAAGTTCCAATGATCAGTTCAGTTTCCTAACTGTAAAACGTTTGATTGGTCAAATACGTCAACAGAATCATTCAATTGTTTTATTCGTGAATTGTGATCCAAATCCATTAGTTGATCGCAAGAAGAGTTCCTATTCTGAATCGGTACTAGAAGGACTGACATTGGTCCTGGAAGTTCCGTTCTCTATACGGTCAAAATATTCTGTGGAAGGGATGAATGAATGGAAGAGTTTCCGGTCGATCCATTCAATATTTCCCTTCTTGGAGGATAAATTCCCGCATTCAAATTATGTATCAGATACACGAATACCCTATTCTATTCATCCAGAAATTTTGGTTCGAACCTTTCGTCGCTGGATCGGAGATGCTCCCTCCTTGCACCCATTACGATCTATTCTCTATGAATATCGAAATAGTTCAGAGAGTTTACAAAGATCGATTATTGTCGTCCCGAAAGTAAATACGAGATTCTTCCTGTTCCTGTGGAATAATTATGTCTATGAATGCGAATCCATTTTAGTTTCCCTTCTTAAACGATCCTCTCATTCACGATCGTTATCTCATGGGTCTTTCCCTCAGCGAACTCATTTTCATCGAAAAATAAAAAATATTTTTCTATTTTCTCGTCGAAATTCATTTCAAAGTATCTGGTCGTTGAAGGATCCTAACATTCACTATGTTAGATATGGAGAAAGATCTATTATAGCTATAAAGGGTACTCATCTCCTAGTGAAAAAATATAGATATTATCTTCCAATTTTTCGGCAATGTTATTTCCATCTTTGGAACGAACCATATAGGGTATGTTCTCATCAATTATCCAAGAATTGTTCTTCTTCTTTAGGTTATTTTCTGAGGGTTCGGATGAAACCTCTTTTGGTCAAGACTAAAATGCTAGATGAGTTATTCATTGCCGATCTTATTACCGATGAATTTGATCCAATAGTTCCGATTGTACCAATAATTGGATTATTGTCTAGAGAAAAATTCTGTGATATATCAGGGCGGCCAATTAGTAAATTGTCTTGGACCAGTCTAACAGATGATGATATCCTGGATCGATTCGATCGAATTTGGAGAAATCTTTTTCATTACTACAGTGGATCCTTTGGTCGAGATGGTTTATATCGTATAAAGTATATACTTTCATTATCATGTGCTAAAACTTTAGCCTGTAAACATAAAAGTACGATACGTGTAGTTCGGAAGGAATTAGGTCCAGAACTCTTTAAAAAATCGTTTTCAAAAGAACGAGAATTGGATTCTCCGCCTTTTTCATCAAAAGCGGCGGCCCGTTCACAGAGAGAACGAATTTGGCATTCAGATATTCCCCAGATAAATCCCCTAGCCCATTCCTGGCAAAAGATACAGGATCTGAAAATAGAAAACTTATTTGACCAATGAAATGCTCTTTGAGTCATTGCCTCGATTCAGAATCATTTTTATTTTCCCATCCGAGAACTAAAATGATTAGGAAATAGATACATTACATGGGGAAAGCCGTGTGCGATGAGAATTGCAAGCACGGTTTGGGGAGAGATTTCTCGCTCTTACTGATACTGAAGGAGCAGATAATCCACTCCATCCGACGAGCTCCGGGTTCGAGTCCCGGGCAACCCGGATCAAATTTCTGATAGGGACCTCTGTCCACTTATTCTGGTTCTGGATCCAATCAAGTTCCTTTTCCTATTTGTTCCTATTCACAGGTAACGAACTATCGCACTATGGGTTCTCCGGAAAGGTGATGAAGAATTAATATCCCACTCATATTAATTTATTCAGAATTCGGTTCCAGAATCGCATTGCACTTCGTTATAGCGAACAACAAAATTTTTATCTTCACTGCCTATCCGTTCTCATTACAACGGATCTTCCATTCCTGTAACCAGGAATGGAAGAATTTGATGGAGTATCTAACCACAGATAGATCTATAGAGTGTGTAATATATGCGCAAAAATAGAGAGTCTATCTCAAATACTATATTCTATCCCGGATATTAGTTGACATTGATACATGGATCATATTATACTGTCAAATAACAAGCCTTATGCTTGGGAGCCTCTGATGATTTTATAAACGAAGTTCTGACCATGACCGCAATTATAGAAAGACGCGAAAGCGCAAATTTATGGGGTCGCTTCTGCGACTGGATCACTAGCACCGAAAACCGTCTTTACATTGGATGGTTCGGTGTTTTGATGATCCCTACCCTATTGACCGCAACCTCTGTATTCATTATTGCTTTCATCGCAGCTCCTCCGGTAGATATTGATGGTATTCGTGAGCCCGTTTCCGGTTCTCTTCTTTATGGAAACAATATTATCTCCGGTGCCATTATTCCTACCTCTGCAGCTATCGGTTTGCACTTCTATCCCATCTGGGAAGCAGCTTCCGTCGATGAATGGCTATACAACGGGGGTCCTTACGAGCTAATCGTTCTACACTTCCTACTTGGTGTAGCTTGCTATATGGGTCGTGAGTGGGAGCTTAGCTTCCGTCTAGGTATGCGTCCTTGGATTGCTGTTGCATACTCAGCTCCTGTTGCAGCTGCTACTGCCGTTTTCTTGATCTACCCTATTGGTCAAGGAAGCTTCTCTGACGGTATGCCTCTAGGAATCTCTGGTACTTTCAATTTCATGATTGTATTCCAGGCTGAGCACAATATCCTTATGCATCCATTCCACATGTTGGGTGTAGCTGGTGTATTCGGCGGCTCTCTATTCAGTGCTATGCATGGTTCTTTGGTAACTTCTAGTTTGATCAGGGAAACTACTGAGAATCAGTCCGCAAATGCAGGTTACAAATTTGGTCAGGAGGAAGAAACCTACAATATTGTGGCTGCTCACGGTTATTTCGGCCGATTGATCTTCCAGTATGCTAGTTTCAACAACTCCCGTTCTTTACATTTCTTCTTAGCTGCTTGGCCCGTAGCAGGTATCTGGTTTACCGCTCTAGGCATAAGCACTATGGCTTTCAACCTAAATGGATTCAATTTCAACCAATCTGTAGTTGACAGTCAAGGTCGTGTAATTAACACTTGGGCCGATATCATTAATCGTGCTAACCTAGGTATGGAAGTTATGCACGAACGTAATGCTCATAACTTTCCTCTGGATCTAGCTGCTGTTGAATCTATTTCAATAGGTGGATAATAAAGACTCTGATGGATTGTTATCGTGTATTGCTTAATTGA
>Ga0316213_1000005_pt1 | contig 30632 bp, 19 predicted proteins | sample NRE2metagenome_FD_207798 | JGI IMG/M metagenome (GOLD analysis project Ga0316213, IMG submission 207798) | Spruce roots microbial communities from Maridalen valley, Oslo, Norway - NRE2 | ecosystem: Host-associated > Plants > Roots > Unclassified | place: Norway: Oslo | collected 2017-09-14
TTTTCTACCTTTATTTATTAGGGTCAAAACACTATTTATGCCTTTGATCTATGGGAAGACTGTTTTAGCCATGGGTCGTGATATTAGTGAGGTTTATGGTTCATTGCTAAGGAAAAAGTTGTGCACCCGCAGTATTAGACCATTTGGTCTGGTGGTTTCGCCGTCTATGTATGACGTACATAGCACTAACTCTACTTTAGGGGGCAACGTAGGCCTCAAACTAAAGGTTACCTAGTTTGTTTGCTTCATCGCCATGATCATTAGAGCTCTCGATACCGGCTGGATCGGCGCACTTGTCACACTCATTTTCAACTGGAAACTTAGTTTCATCCGTCACACGAAAGAAAAGATCAGACTTGGCACACGGATCAAAACCTGTCCTTCAAGCTATCCAAGTTAGCTCTTTCATCTGTTGATAGAGTCTTTTCCTTATAACCCGGGCAGCAATAGTCATTGTTTTACTGAAAGTATAGTGAATAAGGAGACGGCTTCCTTCGCTGCCTACTCTGCTTTGGCTGCTTAGCTTATGCTATCCTCTCAACTGACTGTAGGTAGCCAGTCTTCTACGACTGAAGATAATACCAAGTCCGGGCAGGAATGCACCAACCAAGGTGGAATAGTCCCTTGTATCGGTCAGTCAATCAATAGTGGAATAGAATAGTCCCAGTAATAGTCTCGTCCAATTGTCTAGCGTAGGCTTAATGTACTTCCCTATATCGGTCCTGGCTCTCAACGCAAATGGTAGTCAGGTAGTCTGGGAGTCAAGCAAAAAAGCAAAGAGACTTCAATCCTTCTGCTGAAAAACATTTTCATTCCGCCTCAGATTCATGATAAACTGGATCTCTTGTTTCGTGAGAAACAGAATATGTTGGCGAATCAGTTGGATATTTATTAGTTGGCGAATCGTCTGTTGGCAAATCCTTCGTTGTTGAATTGTCCGTTGTCAAAGAATATGTAAGCTAATAAGCTGTCGGCTTCTATTCTCGATCACTTCCTTCCTCACCCACTGCCCATAATCAATGCGAATGAAAAGCGCTTCTAATGCCCTTCTCGAATGAGAGTTCCGCAGCTTACGAGCCAACCTTTCCCGATCCCTCAGATCCCTCATCTCCATCCACGGCTGAATCCGCCTAAAGGAGGACAAAGGGGCCAGGGTAGGCATGGGTGTTGGCGAGGTATATATATGGAAGAATAAATAAAAATGGGGGTAGCGTAAAGGAGGAAAGGAATGTGGCATGCATGGAAAACTAGTAAGAACCTGCCATATGGAACCTGCTTTATAAACTGAAATAGAGAGCGCCTCCCTCCCGCAGACCCTATCTATATTGATCCCTGAGCCTTCCTTGACCCCAATCCCGATCCGCCCCGCACCCGCTCCCCCGCTATCATCCATCTTCTTCTTGATGGATAGAGCGATGAGAGCCGAGGAAATAGCCTTAACCCAATCCATCCCGCCACCTCCCTGCTCCGCTATTAACGGCAAATCCTTCACACAGCTTCTATAGAGAGAGAGGAGGCCCGGCTCGAGGCGCTTAAATAGCCACTCTGAACTTCTAGATTTGCTATTATTAAACGAAGGAAGAGAAGGTAGACCCCGTTCGTTAATAGGGAGTTTAAGTGAACTAACGGGTTTCAGATGTTAGGGAGCCGTAGGTATGCTAAATACTTTCATAGGGAAGTCGAATCCCCGCTGCCTCCTCGAAAGAGAGATGTCCTGGGCCACTAGGCAATAGGAGCCCGCCTATCATCATAATATGAAAATCCTTTTTCAGTATGAACAAAATTTAGCTAATCTTATCTATGTTAGTGGTTTAATGCCCTTCTTATTGCATTGTGACTCAATCTCTTAAATTAAAAAAAAAATAACGAATTCACCAGCAGACCCTCATAGGCGTGATGGAGATCCAGGTAAGACAATCAAAACTTCAATCCTCACATAAAAATAACACACTCACATATGAAATACAATAAACAAATACCAACTCATGGTGTATTTTATAAATTGCAGTGCTTCCTAAGGCATGGAGACAACTCAGAATAAATATAGAGTAGAGAGAGGATCTTATGATTAGCTAGTAGGCCAAGCCTAAGTAGGAGGTGACCACGCTACGACAGTGAATAGCTCAGCTAAAGGCAGATGCACAAGCAGGTGTGGGGCCCAGTGATCTAGCAGCCATGTAGGCTACTATCGCTCAAAGAGATTAGACCATCCAGGATCTCAAATATGAGCTAGACGAAGTGCAGGCATAATTACAAGATGCACTGAGAGATATTACACAGCTACAGATAGATATAGCACAGATGTAGATAGAGATATATACTGCTATATAAAAGAGAGATGCACTGGTGCAGGAGAGAGACAGTATACGAGATGCACGGGATCAATTACAGGCTCTATATGATAGTGTGGCAGATCAGCTTACACTACAGTCACTACAGTAGGCTATAAGTATGGCAGTGATAGATATAGATGTGCTCGACTTCATTGATCCCAATGAGATTATGGGAGGTTATAGTGTCAGAGAGGGTTAGGTAAGGTGATTACAGATATGAGGAGAGACCTATTACACCCCAGTAGGCACGTAGGCACGTAGGCATGGATCTGGCTACACTAAGGATAGTAATAGGCTACATGAGGGATAGTACTCGTATTGAGGGACATGGAGACATATAGACTGGATATGGATCTTAAGGTAGCAGAGACTAGGCTTAAGTAGGCATGCACACGATCACGTAGTCAAACAGGCTCTCAGACAGTCAATAGTGATGCGTGACGGCTGTCAATATTAGTAGCAAGGGTCGAGGTACAGGACAGAGATAGGTTAGGCCAAATCAAACCAAATTTGTACAATAAAAGCAAAATATAAAAATTGACTTTGCTTTATCATCTCTCGTTATGGAATTGACATTGATCTGATAAAAATTAGGCTTTTCTTTAATCGAGTCGAGGCAATACGTCATTTTATGGATGGGTTTATGGAAGTTTCATAATCGCTTACCTAGCTCAAGGATATTCCTTTTCTCTTCAACGAGAATTGCCAACACGCATTTGAGCAGTTCAAGTCTCTTTTTCTTTGACCTCCTATCCTTACTCCACCTTTTCCTAACCATCCCTTCTTATTATATGTGTCAGCTTCTGAGGAAGCCATTACTGTAGTGCTCATACAACATGATGATGATCGGTGTGAGTGGACTATGTATTACAATAATCACGCTATTGTTGATTATTATATCTATTACTTCCCGTTGGAGAAGCTTTCTTTTACAGTCATTTTTTTACACGGCTTTGACCTCGATCAAAAGCACCCACGGATTCCCTCCTCTAGTGCCTTTAAAATTCCAGTCCAAGCTGGTCGCGTCCTCATCCACCACACTATCCTCGATAAGGGAGCCGCTGCGAGTGTCATCTCGCAGAAAGCATGGGAAGAGATGGGCTCACCCACACTCACTCCTTCCCAGACAATGCTGAAAGCTTTTTATGGATACGATTTTACCTCCTAATTCAACAGGGATTTTGGGTAAGATGCCTTAAAGCGTAATTTTCCGCCATCAGACCCTTTAGATCGCTCACGAAGGTATGAATCACGATCTGGAACTGGTTCTTCTGTTTAGATCGCTCACGAAGGTATGAATCACGATCTGGAACTGGTTCTTCTGTATATGCACCTGTATATGCTTCTGGGGTTCGATCTGTATCTGGGTCTCGATCTCAAGACTCAGAATCTGAAACTCGCTAACGAAGGTAAGAATCAACATATTTTACTGGATCAAGCGCACACCAAACCAAGTATTACTCCCTAGTACAGGGAGAGGAGGTCCAAGTACAGGAGGCTACTCATACCAACATCACTCTAAAATGAATTCACCAATCGATGAACCAACCAGCATACGTACATAGAAAGAGAGGGAGTGCCCAATAGCCGGACCTCGGGACGGGATTGGTCAAATGCGTGAAATGCACCGTCCGGTTTAGGCAATTGCTACTATCCAAGGCCCAAAAAAGCTACCGAAAAGTGACGGATGAGGACCACTATATATAGGAGAACATCCAACAGTGATAGCGGCCACTACTATGTAGTTTAGGGAGCAAATCAGCGCTTGCAGGGTCCAACGACGAAATCCATCCTTCTTACAAGGAATTATCTAAGCTACCCTAGTTGGTTCCCCATGCGGTGGATCCCTATCATGCGGTAGTTCCCTAGTCGATTCCCCATCAGATGTGGTGGTTCGTTCCCCATGTGTTGTGTGTTGTGTCCCATATGTAGTAGTGGCTTGTTCCCCACGTGTTGTGTTTTGTGTCCCATACGGTGGTTGTACCCCATACAGTAGTGGTTCGTTCCCCTCATGTGGTCGTTCCCCATCCATTAGGTGGTTTCGTTCTCCATTAGGTGGCTCTCCATTAGGTAGGTCTCCGAAGTCACCATTTGCTGCTGAACCAACTGCTGTAGAATATACTGAACCAACTGCTGAACCAACCGGAGAAACGACTGCTTAATCTGGACCTCATCGCCTCGCTCAGCTTGAGTTCTATATACAATAGCAGATGCTCCACCTGAAGCGGCAGATCAAGATCGAAACCTAGCAAGAGTTTCACCGGTTGAATGACCAGATACAGAGCCAAATACGGAGCCCGTTGGATATCCTATTGTAGATTAAAAGCGAGTAGTTTCACCAGCATCTCGTACAGACAGATATAGATCCAGAGCCAGTGAATGATCCAGTAGCTGACCATCAGTCTTTAAGCGCGTATTAATCCGTAATTAAGTCTATTAAGCGCGTAGTAACCCGTAGTTAAGCACCAATTAATAGTCTGTATTGACCCGCGATCCATGGAAAATTATGTATATAAGAAGCATGTGTACCGGTTGACCAATCAAAGCGTTCATTCAGTCGTAAAGGCTCTTGTCCAAAGCACTCGGCTCTACTAAGCAATTTTTGACCACCTGGCTCAGATAGATAACCAATTAGATTCTCCACCGGCTTAACAACTTTCTTCGTCCGGCTCTCTTTACCTGTTTATTCGCCTGGCTTAATTCAACCACCTGGCTCCGGCTAAAACCACCTATCTATCAGGCTCAAAGAGATAACCTATAGATCTATAGACTGGGCATGGTACGTACCTATTTTTTACACGCATCCACTAGGAGGCAACATGCGTTCTTTTTCCTTATCTGCTCTTCGTACAAGTAAGTGCTAACCTGGAAAATGGCAAATGAGCTCGTTTTTTTGCCAATGAAGAGCGCCATGTGTCATAAGCCGATCTCACCATAGGTTCTGCAGAAACAAAAGTGGGCAATGAGAGCGAGGAGGTCGTCGTGGTATTGAGGTTCGGTAGATCATTTCCATCCATCAAGCGCATAGTCGTTTCCCCTCGCTACCGCTCCCTCCCATGTATGTAGGAGAATGAATATATACATATATATATGTATGTATGTGGGATAATTAATATATATGAGTCGGAGCCAGGGCAGTTGGCCATTGAACTGAGCCAATGAAAGATTTTCTAAAGTTGGATGGTTGAGTTGATCGATGGCAGGCTTCCCTGTTGTTTAGCTCGATCGATGGAAGGTGTTGATCGAGGGGGGAGGTTGATCGATGGCGGGCTCGATCGAGGGCCGGTTCGTGGGTGGAGAGAATCCCAGGTATGCAGTCTATCCAAGGATGTCTAAATAATAAGTTATAGGATAGTGGCTTATTAATCACAAAGAAGGAAGTTATAGTGTAAGTTCCTTTATCCCCGATCCAATCAATAAATCTAGGCACTGGTTGTATGGATTTACAAGTTAGATTTATGGACAGGAACACCGGTGAGTGGTTCCTCTCTCATTCCCCATGAACGCTTTTGAGTGTGACTATCGGGGATATTATGTATGTGACTGGGAGATGGCTATGTATGTTACTATAAGGATTTCTTTCGGCGATCACCATATCGTACGTCATCCTTCCTAGAAAGAGTAATTAGACTGAAAGGCCAATCACTCGTGCTATGAATCCTTCCTGTAAAAGCGTAATCACATATATAATAGCAGCTCGGAGTTGGTCGAAATGAACAAAATCGATCTATCAAAATAGCATAATTACATATATAATTAATTGTCTTATAACGGTGCTAAAGCGTAATTACATATATAATGAATGAACGCATAATTACATATATAATTCATCCCGGAATGATCTCAGGCTTGGATCATGGAAATCGTAATGACTGATCCTCTCATGAATCGTAATGACTGATCTAAGCTAGTGACAGTCGATAACTTTATGTGGATGGAAAGTATGGTCAAAATGGCAGCTACCACGCAATAATATAGGGATAAAGTGGTGGAAATGGAGGATTTCCACTAAGTGATGAAGAATTAAGTGAGATCCAAAAGCAAATTGAGGACATTACTCTATTGTTCGATGAGAAATCTATTTTTAGGTCAGCTTCCGACATAATAAAAATATTAATCAGGGAAAATGAGGAAAGTGCTAAGGATTATCTCAAGAGAAGGCCAATCGAAAAGGATGATCTTTAATTGCTTTCAGAGTTCGGTCAATATACGATTGAGGCATTAATAGTTCATGTACTAAGTATGTTTTTTTACTCAGTTGAATCTAACTCACTAATTCGTGTTGCTTCTTTGGTTGAACAACTAGAGTCTAGTGTCCGTCACCAAGCTTCATTATTTAAAAGCGGCAGGTGTAATAAACCGTTTTCTAGTGCCACGAATGATTTCAAAGTGAATAAGTCTGGTAATGATTTAAAAGTGAAGAAGTCTGGTAAGGATAGGAAAAGCTAAAAATTGGTGATGATGTATCCCTTCGGTTCCGGCTTAGTTCAATTCATGGAGGAAAGGAAATTGATCAGTTTAGTGACTGATTTGAGCGGTACTGTTCGAGTGGAGAAGAAGAAAGGATCTTATTTTCTTCCAAGCCATCTCTACGCAGTCTGCAACTTTGATATTTAATTACTACCGATCAAGCTCAACCTGCCTATGGTATGCAAACCTCGAGATTGGACGAGTGCCTGCCGGGGTGATCAAAATCCTAGATACCTGTCCGATCTATCAGGGGGTTACTTAAGTGGGCCAACAGGTGGCCTATATGATCGTTACCGCCTCTTAAGTTCAGGTGACATTAATCATTTTTATATTGATATTGGAAGAGAAAAGAATTACGAGAAACTGTGTGTTGTAATGAACAAGCAGCAGGGTCAGGCCTTTAAAATCAACAGTTATTGGTTTAAATTTATTCAAGATAATGAGGACTCATTTGTTGAATCTGGTTTACTCATGCCAAGATTTCTATCCTCTATGAATATCAAAGATGTATCCAACTTACTTAGAGAGTTTCACATGAAGGATGAGGTTATTAAGAAATTATGTAGCTTTAGCGAATTGTTACGTACTTTATCTAAGAACATACAGCGTTCTCGTTATGAGAATTTGATTATGAAGCTGGCACAAGCCTACGATGGTTATCATTTTTATTTGCCAGCCTTTCTCGACTTCCGAGGTCGAATCTACCGCAGTGGTGTCTTGCATTTCCACGAGCGTGATCTAGCAAGAAGCCTGATCGTCTTTGCGGATTTAAAATCTCAGGGCACTAGTGACGACAAGACAAATTTTGAAGCAGCAGCCTTCCATTACAAGTCTTTCGACTCTGTCGACGATGGATTAGACTGGTTTTCAAACGACTTCTTCTCGCAGAGGGGTAGTCCTGATGTTTTCATGTACGCTCGGGAGGCTAAACGCCCCTTTCAGTTCCACGCCCATCTAATGGCACTCGTGTCTAAAAATATGAAGCTTATTAGTAGCATCCCTTTTACCCAAGACGCCTCAGCGAGTGCATTTCAGATCTTGAGTTACTTTTTGTTGGATGCTCCCCTTGCTTCGAGAACGAATCTCATCCCATCTTTGGATGGAAAAATCCAAGATGTTTATTCATACATCCTCGAAGATCTCAAGGTGTTCATGATAGCAGAAATGGAGAATAAGAATCTATCAACGATAGTTTGCAATCAGCTCACTCGTAAGCTAGTCAAAGGTATCTTTATGCCTATGATCTATGGCAAAACTTTAATGAGCACGGCCCGCGATCTAATCTAAAAGACCATCTCTCTCACTTCATCACTCATAAGGAAAGCTTCGAAGTTGCCTCTGTCTGCTTTAAGTTCTGGAGGACTCAATTTCCGGGCATGGAATGCCTGATCCGGTTGATCCGCCATATAGGCTGGATCGCGTCTGCTAGGGATCGCCCTGTTTTCTATAGAGTCCCTTACTTTACCACGGTACAGGATTATATGATAATGGTTCCCATAAATATATGGTTTTATGATGGACTTCATAAGAAGAGGCATCGGGTGACTCTCAGAGTTTCTTCTTCTAAGAGAGATCGTAGGAAGACTGATATCTCTACCTTCGTAAACTTCATCCATCAGAGGGATGCCCATATTGCAATGAAAGTAGTAGAACGGATGCTTGAAAAGGGTGCGCCTATATACACTGTACACGACAACTTTATAACTACAGCTGAATATACCCATGATCTACCAAGAATTTATATCAAGGTCATTTGTGATATGGGCCCTCCACTTTCAATCCTCAACGAGTTCATCTATATGAATATTATGAAACCTATTGTCAAAGTGGAGTCAGATGGACCTCATGAGGGTTACTTTGCCGATAAGGTAATCTCAAAAGAGATTCTTCATTATTACTTAAAGGCTAATGTACCTGAGAACATAAGCAAGAGGATGATGGCAACTTGGGAAGAAAGGATCTCGGGAATACTGACCTCTTACGAGAACTATACTCGTTATGTATGCGGTGATTTTAAATCCCCTACCCCTATGGATTGTTTTCGAGCTCATGAGGAAAAGTGGGAGAAATTCCAGTCAAAGCTACTAAGGGAGGAGGGAAATTACTACTGCGTACACTATTAAGTATGAATCATAAGATGATGGCATACACCACAGACAGCTCAACTACTGGACAGTTATTGAATCGCTTGTATAAAAAGATTGAACGAACAACACACCAAGATCCGCATCTTGGGTTAATCATTGCTTCACATCACTTCATCGAGCCTCCCCCTCTTGTTAACGAGATTGACCTACTCTGTCTTGCGACCATGTCTCTCTTAATCCAGTTTGCTTACCCATCCTTATCTGGTTACGGTAAGTTCACAATTTCCTTTACCATGAAGCGATCTTACGGAGAGGAGATCTCATTTACGCTAGGTCCTGCTATCCCCTTGACTGATCCCGATGGTCAGTTAATTCCAATGAGTGAGGTCTATGCTCATATATCTCGATCAATTATGAAATATGCAGAAATCTACAACGGAGATTATATAGTTCGACTCATGATCCGAGTCTATATGGAGGGCAAAAAGATGGATAGGCCAGCCCTATCTTCAGAGGAGATAGATCGCTCACTTTCTTCAATCATTCAAGCCGGATTGAGTGAGATCGAGCCAATAACAGCAAGAGAGATCCGAAATCGTAATCGTAGCTATCCAACCCATATAACAGCACTCAAACCATGTCGCACTGAGCTGAAACCATTCATTGTAGCCGATACGGAGACTCTACTGATCGATAATGTTCATAAGCCTTATGCTGCTGGTCTCTTGATGGTTCGTCCCGGTGAACAGATCTATGATATTCTGATTGATAGCTACTTCAGTGAAGACTACTCTATAATCTTGGATTCCTTTGAAGAAAGGAGTACTAAGGTACTTTATGACTTGGTATTAAGGATATCAACGATTGTTAGACAAGAACAATCCCCTTTAACAATTTACTTCCACAACTTCTCTAGATTCGATGGAATTCTCTTGCTTAAGCACCTAGCATGTCATCACAAGAGCTACAAGCTAAAACCACTGATGAGGAACCATAGGCTATACGAGTTAGCTGTCTATTCTGGTACGAAGATGTTATTCCGCTTCAGAGACTCCTTGAATCTACTCCCTGGCAAACTTGCCTCCCTAGCTAAGAATCTATGCCCGGGTCTTGGCCCGAAAGGCTCTATCGCATATGATGAGGTGACACTGTAAAATCTGTCAAGTATGAAAAATAACTTGTTAGACTATATGAAGCAGGACATCCTTCTCCTTGGAGGTGTAATGCAAAAAGCTCAAGAGATATATTGGAAGCTGTACAAGGTGGACATAGAAAGCAAGATAACCCTTTCCTCACTTGCTCTTAGCATCTTTCGTATGAAATACTACGATGCTTCTAATTGGCCAATCCACATCCCAAACAAGAATGAAGACAGCTTTATAAGGCGTGCCTACTACGGTGGTCATACAGATGTATACAAGCCATATGGCGAGGACCTATACTACTACGATGTGAACTCTCTCTATCCCTTTGTAATGAAGGAATTTCCAATGCCTGGTGGTGTGCCAGTCTGGCATGGAAATCTGGAAGGCAAGGACTTAGATAGCATGTTTGGCTTTATTGAGGCATATGTGGTATGTCCGAAGACTATCAAGAAGCCCTTTCTACCCTATCGAGACAACAAGAAGAAGACTCTCATCTTTCCAACCGGGGAATTTGTTGGAGTGTACTATTGCGAGGAGTTAAAGTATGCAAGAGGCCTAGGCTACACTGTAATCCCAATCTCAGGCTACCTCTTTGAGAGGATGGAAAGCCCATTCAGGGACTTTGTTAGCTCACTCTTTGAGAGCAGGTTAGAGGCAAGGATATCAGGTAATGAGGCCATGTCCTATGTGTACAAGATCCTTATGAATTCGCTATACGGTAGATTTGGCATTAACCCTAAAAGCACGACAACCGAGGTCTGCGATAAAGATCGATACAAACATTTGATCAGGCATAGTGAGTTCATCTTCGGTGATATGCTTAGCGAGAACAACTACATCGTTGCCTACCATAGCAATACCGAGAAGGGCTCAGATTATTGGAATCCACCGAATAACTCAGCTGTCCAACTAGCTGCTGCGATCACTGCCTCTGCTAGGATCTATATGTACCCTTATATCTCAAGAGAGGACTGCTACTACACGGACACAGACTCAGTTGTGCTTGGTCAGCCACTACCTAAAGAAGTGATTTATTCTTCTGTCTTAGGTAAGTTTAAGCTAGAGGACAGAGTCATGAAAGGATACTTTTTAGCACCGAAATCCTATTGCTACATCGCAATAGGTGGCTCCAATATACTCAAGTACAAGGGACCAGCGAAAAACCAGGTCAATCAAGAATGGGTTGAGTCACAGTACGCGGACCCATCTCGTACAAAACAGGTACCGGTGGAAGCCAACTTCCGGATTGATTGGCACACTCTTAACATCATCAAGAAAGACACAATGGTCAGGGTTGGCCTTCAGCAGGGGACCAAGAGGATACCAGTATATCACAGAGATGTCTGGGTGGATACTGATCCAATTGATATCCAAGACTTGTCTAGCCTAGATCACAAAGGAAAACAAATAATCAAATCACTAGGGAATGCTTTAATACAACTAAAGACTGAAAATCAAATTCTAAATGATAAATTATCTAAGAAGGAAAGAGAGTTTGCAGAGAGAGACAAAGAGATGATATCACTGTTTGATGCTAAGAAGAATACAGATAAAAGGATGCACACTCAATACACTACAGAGAGACAGAAAAGTCTGACTGAAGAAAGAACGCTATTAGATAAAGAAGAACAACAACAAGAACAAACAGACGTAACTAACCATACATTAGAAGAGAAAACTAAGAAAGAAAAAAACATACCTAAGAAAGACGAGAAGATACCTCCTTGAAAGACGAGGCCTTGAAAGACATGGACAATTGATTGAATTGATAACTGACGAAAGAACTGATGTAGAAGGCTTACCAAGGGAGATGCTTTTAGTCTTTGAGTCACAGAAGGATGCTCTATAATAACTATTTCCCGGAGGCAGATTCGCAATAAGGGCTTGGCTCTGAACCAGCGAACGGAATACGGGCGAGCCCTCTTACGCATGTAGGGTTAGGATCCAAGGTAATTGAATCCGTCTCTCACTTCTGCGCTCTTTGCTAGGTTTGAAACCGATTGAAATAGCTTCCTGCGCCCACGTGTAGCGGTAGGCAGGAATGCTAATTAGTTTGGGGGGTTCGCTAGCATCGGGTAGGAAAGTCTTTCTGAAAGGGGAGGAAGCGTTGAGTCTTTTACATCATCTTCTGTAGAATCCTCATCCGGGTAAGAAATTCAGTCTGTAAGGAAGCTTTAGTTCCACTTCTCTTGAAGCGTAATACCCTTCCTGCTAGTTTTCCTATCCCCGAATCTAAGGGGGAGCTTTATTTACGGCGAAGACTTGTGAACATCCGAACATTTTCTCCATCACCCAGGGAACGAATGGGGGTAGCTTCCTCTCTGCTAGGCTAGGAATAGGAAGACTTGAATGAAAAGAATTAGAAACTGTGGAACCCTAGTACTTCCGAATCCATGCCTTTTCTTAGGCTTTTCTTAGGGGAGTTTAAGTTACCCTTTGACTTAGAGTTAGAGTGAGTGCCTCTATCGAAGTTCTAAGATTACCACTTTGGTCATTTTATTCCCGGATTTCTTGACCCGAAAAAATGGAGTTTATACTCGCTTTGAGAACCAGTTAACCCAGCATCCGAATCCGATAAAGGACTTTCACAGCTGATAGGCTTAGAGCTCCTACTAGAACAAAACCTATTCGGATTAACTGACTCCACCACCGCTTACGGTTATTTGAACAACGGTTATTTCATTCACCGGGTATGAACCAAAAGAAAGAGCTTCAACGGCTAAAAGACTTGCAGCTGATGAAATAGCTAAGGTTCCCTCGGGGACGGATCTCCACTTCTGATTCAATTGTTCGAGGAAGAGGTCAAATAAAAAGAGTGGAGGGCCTCTGAAAGTGAACCGGGCGTTAAGATCTTTCTCTTCCTAGCATTGTTCCTGGCTATGCGAAATGGCTAGCAACACACTAATGATGTTTAATTAATTGCCCTGAATGAGTTCCATTTCCTGTACTATCTTGAATCAGGAATGGAATGTCGGGATGTAAAGAAAAGAGAGATGTCTATGAAACTAGTCCAATCCGGTAAGAGGGTCAGCCATAAAGCTTGGTCCTTTGGGTTCTATATACTCTATAAAATACAAGGAAGACTGAATAATATTTTGAAACTTGACCAATAGGGATGGAAATCGACCCGAACCTAGCCCCACAGTCAAGGACTACAGGAGAAAGATTCGCGGAGGAAGCACAATAACTTTTCTCTAGCCTTACCGCTCATCGAACGAACCCTTGATCCTAACCCTCGGATAGGTTTGAGTTCTGCGGGTAAAAGCGCTACAGGCTCTACTTCATAGGGGTAGATAGGCTTCTTGGTTCTTTGGAGCCCTTGTCCTTGCTTTGGGGTAGGCCCCTCTTCCAATGAGTTGAATCTTGACCGCACTTCCCTCAGGTCGAAAAGAATAAATGCTAAGGAAGTGGCTGGTGTATATCCAACTCATTCTTCTCCGCTCCGCTCTAAGCCGAAAAAGGGCAGGGCTACCTTCGCTACTCCTTCTGCTTGTCATTCTAGTGCTGGTCTCAGACCTTATTCTCGCGCAAAGCCGGACCTTATGTTAGTCAAGAAGACTTTATTTTAGGTGGCTGACTTAGCCTTTAAACTCATCTCTTTTACCCAGCTGTCCCGATGATAGAAGTCGAGATCTAAGACCTGCTGGGTTTTTTGGGTTGGTTGGCAGCACCCGGAAATGCTTGAAGTGTGTTTGTTGAAGTCCGGACAGACGGACAGACCGACTTGCCCTTTCTGCCCATTCACCTAGTGGTCAAGCGGCATGAATCCTAGCTTGATTGCTTGTTCGATGGGGTTAAGAATCAATGCTATGCTCTGATCCTGACTATCAGACATAATCGAATGTGAATCAATGAAAGTAGATGCCAGTTCCATTGCTTTGCCCCTTTCTATTCTGTTACGCTCATCTACCTCAGGTCGAGCTGCTGGAAAAAAAGAAAGGCTTTTTGATTCCAACCAAATAACTAAGAATATCTTAGAAAATGAAGTGGCTGATGCATCTTTGCCATTCAGAAGGGTAGCTCATGATTCTCTTCCATTCAATACGTCCTTGATCGGCACATCCCTCTCTGATCACTCATATAGAAAGAGAATTTGAGAACTCATAGATCAAGATCCTTTTCTCGCTAATCAAGTATAGTAGTCAAGGGACTTTTTATAGAAAGTATGGGCTAGTTGCACCCCCTCAGGTCGAGCCGGCGAACTTCTGGGATATCGTTGGCAAAGGGGGAAGTTATTTTCACCCGAACTGACTGAATTCAAGACTTCATCTAGGTCGATTGAGAAAGTTCAGCAGGTTAGAAAGAATCCGTTCCATGGCGGTTTTCTTCAACTAGTGCCCCTTCTCTTGCGCGCCGTGCTCCGCTTGAAGAAGCTTAACAAGGGCTTGACGGGGGCTTGCCGAAAGAATGGCTGCTGTGGGAACTCCGGCCAAGTAGGTCAGTGAATGTCTTCCCCGATCCGTTGCTGAACCTACTGCTATTGGTTTGGTTCACTTCGCGCCTGAACCTGTCGATGAAGAAGTGGCTTTGAGCCCTTGGTATGTCTTTGGCATTGGCAAAGGACAAGGATTTGAGAATAGATCTAGCTCCTTCCTCGGTTGAGCCTTTTCGCCTCTCTCCCGGTCGGTGGTTGAGCGACTTGAAGCTTCTTCTGCTGAAACTGCTAATGTGGCTGACCTAGATGTGGCATCTCTTGCCGCCCATTAACCTAATGAATCTGTTTGGGACGCTTAGGCCTCTACTTCTCCTGAAATTAAATCGGCCGGAACATAAAGATCTTCAAATTGCATATCTAAGGTAGTTTAGACCTCCGACATGATAGACTCTTCCCCCTTTAGATGCCTCCCTTCTTCTTGTCAGATCGATAGGACTAGTCTAAGGGTCCGGCCCGAAGCCGATGTTTCTTTTGTGCCAGCCTTCCTTCCCGCCAAAGCAAAAGAAAAGGCAGTTGAGGAAGCAGGCTCAGATTCATAATCTCAGTTCCGAGACTGGGCATCCTCACTCGTAAGCCATGCCGCCATTCCTGAAGAAGGGGATTGAGTCAGGTAGAACATTCGATTTGGGCAACGGAACTGATCGAATCGGGGCTTTATCATACTCCCAGCATTGGAGGAATGCCCGAATCAGCACAGTCGGAAGTAGCAGCGCGACCAGAAGCAGCGGAAGTCCCCGGCGAGGAGAAAAAACTTGAATTTCCCTCAACTCCTCACCAACGGGCTACAGGGGGAGAATAAGGTCTGAGACAAGCAGTTCAAATTCAACCCAACTAGGACTGCCAAGGAGCGTAGCCACTCGACCAGCCCTTGATCCTAACCCTCGGAGCGAACCAGATTCAGGAATCAGATGAGCTTTTATGGAAGCAGCGGCTATATGTTTTTTTCCAGCACTCGAACGACAAGCAGAAGGAGCAGCTCAATTGATTCTTGATTCCATTCTTCCACTGGCACCGACCTCTATTCAATAGACAGCTATAGAATAGAAAGAGGATCGGAGCCCATTTCCCCAGTTGACGAGGGAAAGTCCCACGGGAAGGAAGTCAGCAAGAGCTGCTTCAAGGTCTTCGGCAACGAGTTCAACTGCTGACCCAAGTGGAGATCAAAGAGCTGCATCTCAATCTACGCAATTTTCCGATCTGGATTTGAAGGAGGGTAGGCTTGAAGTAAAAGAAAGAAGCCCCTACGATGACTCATCGAATTTCCTAGCCGGGGAGAAAGCTATCAGAAAGAAAGCCAATGAGCTAATGATGACTAGCCTTTGAAGGCCGGGCCAAGGCAAGGAATGCGAGAACAAGGGAGGTCCCACTTTGACTGTATTCAAAAAGCAAGCTCAGATTCATAATCTCAGTAACTAGCTGTCGGAGTAGAGGACTGTCCTAGCCGTTGGAGATGAAGAATGATACTAGGTGAATGGAATGGTCCGGGATAGAGGATCAATCTACAGTAATTTCTTTTAACGCCTGAACTCCTCAAACCAACCAATCCAGGAAACCACTCTCTGATAGACGCCATTGGCATATCCGTCTTGTTCCCAACCTTGAGGAGGGATGGGGGAGTGAAAAAGAGAGGAAGAGTCTGGCCCAACCAATCACGATAGAAGAGGAATTCCCACTATAGAATCAAAGAGAAGCGATAGCCGCTCAAACAAAAGAAAGTGAGAGGTGCGAAGCAGCTCGAGCATAGCGAGAGGAGCGTGAAGGCATCAGAACAGGAGCTACCACCACTATGGCTGTCCGTGTCAGAGGCGCGGAGAAAGTAAAGTGGATGGAAATAGCATAAATAGAGCCAAGCCTTCTCTAAAAGAAGCAAGTGCAAGTCCCAGGAAAGCAGCTACTAGCTAATGTCAGAGGATCTTTGCTTGATTCGACTTCTGCCTTGATGTGCCTCCTCCTTTTTCAATATGAAATTCGAGATTCACTAGGTTGGTCAGTCACCTGCTTAATAAACTACTGAAACTATTGGGGGTGCTTAAACTGGGGGTGCTTAAACTATGGCCGACAGAATCGTATTGTGCAGAAGATGGCTTGATAGCAAGTGGTGGCCTCATGTGACTTCGTGAACCGACCTATCTGCAACGCCTAGACCTTTAGATAAAAAGGTGATTTGTCGGCCCGAGCAGCCTATGAGGGATGTATTGAGCCGAACGTCTTTCTCGTCACGTGCAAATAGTGCATCGTAAAGAATAGAACACAAATGCGTATTTCTCTGCTTAATCGATGAGGTAAGTCTGATCACGACTGCATGATCGATCGTGGAGTCCTGATCCATTATATACGAGCATACGCGTGGGATTTTAGGAGATGTTATCGAAGCTTTGCAGAGCACTTTCTGCAGCTTGAAAAGAAATCATTGATTGAAGCGTAATTACATATATAATAGCGAATCTATCGATTATTCGTCTTCTCTCTTTTCCCTATCAAATACCTAGAAGCTAAGAGATGTCATCGAAGCTTATCGAGTCCTCCATAATTACATATATAATGAATGAACGCATAATTACATATATAATGAATGACTGGATTCGAGAGCATAATTACATATATAATAGCAGCTTCTCTGTTGGTCCTGGAACCTGGGTTCAATGAGAAAGCAAGCAACTGTTGGCAAGTTTTTTCATTTCATATCCTAGAGCAAGAGATATACAGCACCTGCCCCCAAGAGGTATACAATCAATCTTTCAATAACTGGGCTCAACCTCTTTCTGGTGAACCTGTCTTTGGTTTGTCTGGCGATAACGGGCCTTCTCCTTACTCTGTTAGGTCTGTATTGAAAGGGGACTTTTCTCGGAAACATGTACTGTTTTTAGAAGGAGTTAGGGTAATGGTACACTTCAAATAGGGACTGCATCACGCACCTCCCTTCCCATACTGTTCTACCTGACTAGCACAAAGTGTCTGTCGCATGATCCTCATCATCATCAACAGGTGTATCGTAAGAATGCATCGTTCATGTCATCCAATCTAGGTAGGAACTCCATTGTTCCATATCGTTCAGTGTCATGCGGGCAGGTATGAACCCCATTGGGGTATATGTGTACTAGTGGGTACGAACTATAGGTCACGGAGTATAGGTCGACGGAGAACTTGGCACAAACACCTACAGGGACGGGGGAGGGATCATCTCCAACAGGTGGGCACGTACAACTCCTTCCTGGTCACTTACAAAAGGTCACGTAGAACATGTGGGCACGTACTAATCTCCACGGACTAGAGCTTCATTAATGCACCACCGACATAGGTTCATGCTGCACTGAGTAGAGCTTCCAAGTGACTAGAGTTTCATGTTTACCTTTTTCTAGCTCATACTGACGACTGACACTGACTAGAGCTTCTCATTTATTCCCGCACCGACAAGAGGTTAATTCACTGAAGGTTCAAGCAATGAGACTGGAAATGATACTAGCTGCACTGACTACTTGGCACTGACCAGAGCATCCCCCATGAGTAGAGCATAAATCTAGCACTTACTGACTATGATACTGTTTATCCTATGGGCTCTGACTGTCATTGAAACCTGGCTGGCATCAACTCTTGTATCGACTAGCGACTATTGTAAATGAGGGCTATGAGTAATGACCTTCAAGCAATTCCTATCGGCTATGGGCTAACCCTATGACAATGGACCACCACTTCCTGGCTAGCAATGTTGACCTCCTTCCTGTCAATGAGACTGTCTCTCGGCACTGCCCTTAAGGCACTTCCTCCTGGGCACGGACTAATTGGCGCACACGGACTATGGGTCACGGACTATGGGTACGGACAACTGGGCATGGACTAGCACGTACTCTTGTCACTTCCTCCTGGGCACTGAGAATAGGTTGTACACTGACGTTCTAGCACTGACTGTAAAAGACTGCCTTGTAGCACGTTGTATAGGTTAATGCACGTGTCGTATATTTTTGATGAGTATAGGTTCATTCTGTCACTGACTGACAAGAGTTCTATCACTGATCGTATCTTCTAGGCACTGACTACTGTCTCCAGCCCAGCCCGATAGCTAAACTGATTATCCCATTTGACTAGTGAGGGAGGCAGTTTGTTTTTATAAGCGGGTTCTCCCACGAAGCTAGTCATCCGGGGAAAGGTTGGTCTAGTTCCAGCCAGCTCACGGGGAGGGGGAAAAGCGAGCACCCCGAATCAAATATGAATATGGTGAGAGGGGCAGCTTTATACATGATAGGGAATAAATTGGGACTTAGGATATGCTCTTGTCCCAGCGGTGCAGAGATAGATAGATCCCTCCTGAGCTTCAGATGGAAGGGATATGCACGGGAGAAAGAAACTATTTAATGAATGGCCTTCTCTTCCTCTCGATCCATGGATTGCCCGTACCGAGTGATCCAATCTGTTTATCTACGTATGTATACAGAAATGAATTCGATTATTTATTAGGTGTTCCTTCCCCTGTTCCCAGTCCGAACGAAGGATTAGATAGTAGTGGAGTTAACGGGACTCCCATTAATAATAAAGGCTTGGGGCTTTAATAAAAGAGCTTTACGGTAGGAGTTCCTACTTGAACTTACCTTATTAGCTTAGAGTGCCAACTTCCTCTCTCTGCTCTCTTGCTTGCTTTCATGTACACGTGTTACCTCTCCTTCTCTCCTCCTTGCTGTAGGGACTGACTGCCCTACTTACCATGCACTGCCCTGCTTTCTATGCCATGCTTCCTCCAATATTTGAACTGGGACTGACTGACCAGCTTCCGTAGCTTTCCTTCCTTTCCTCATTGCCACCTTACCTGCCCTTCTTGGGACCCTTTAGTCTATCCTCTGGGCTCTATTTCCTTCCGAAACGAAACTACTTAGGCTTAGTGGCTTATAATAGAGCTTTCTAGTTACCTCTTATCTGCTTCTAGCTCTTCCTATTATTAATGTGGGTTCTAGCTCTTACTCCTATAGTCAGAAGAATAGTAATTGCTTCCCTAAGAATAGGAAAATGACTCCCTTAAAAAAAAGAAGAATCAGAGGTATTTAAAATCCTTGATCATGAAGGTTAGAGTAGCTGGACTCAGCACATTAATTTTGGGTTATGGACTCCCTCCGGAATGAGAACGAGAGAGTAGCTGGTCTTGCCTCCCCACATTAAGATCGGATGTTACCCCCCGAGCTAACGCTCTTCCCCCAAACAAAGGGGGTGTTTGGTTCGGGCTTTTCTGCTCTTTAAAACAGCTAATTCACCAATACTCTCTATTGGGAAGATATGAGTTTATGAACCCCTTTGCCCCTCCTGCTTTACCGACTTGACTGGCTTTACCGACTGCCCGGAGCAAGCTCTCCTCATGTTGGACGATAAACTGGCTAGACTCGCTAGACTGACTGGACTGTTCGGGTTGGTTTGGCTCCGAACATGAGTGGGTCTTGTATGGGCAGGCCTGGTGGCCTGGGGACGGCTCGGTTCGGCCGAGCCTAGGCGTGGTTGTTTGTCCAAAAGCGGAAAATCCCACCCAGGATTTGACTGATTAGCGTATCGATTCAAGAAATGTGAATCGTTTCCTCGCGTATCTATATCTTGTCCAAAAACTATTATCGTAGAATCATGTTGATACTCAAAAGTGTTGCTTTCCTTCCCTCCAAAAGCATCCAGATCTGCTCCCCGAGCTTCCCGAACGCTCTCTTATTCTTGTTTAGCTGATGAGCCAGCCGGGTTGCTTGTTTTGCTTTTCAAAAGGCTTGTTCTTTCACTCGTGAATCATCCCTTTCCCTTCATCTGTTCTTAGCTAGCAGTCGAGTTCCTAAAGGATTTTGAAGATCGAATCTTGAATGGACTACCGAGGAAGATCCAGCAGTAGTGGATGAAGCAGTTAAGGTCATAGGGCTACTCATCTCTGCTTGCTATATGCTGACGCGTATAAACACTAAAAGCTATACTGGCTTGACCTATTTTATCCGCTAAAAGATGAGGGATCAGTTTCGAGAACAAACATGTTCACTAATACATGTTCTGAGAGACCAACTATCATGCTTACCTTTATATGCTTGCCTCGTAGAAAGACTCAAAGAAGCGTATAAACGCTTCAAGCGACTGATCTTTTCCGCCTAGCCTAAGTGTGAATGCCTTTCCTTCCTTTATTCTCGATATTTTCGATTTAGCACTGACGTGTCATTCTGCTACTCCGTTCCAATCGACGAGAAATCAGTCATTTCTTGAACTGTGCCAGGTACGTTCGTTAGCTTATTCGAAAGCCACCACCTTGCCAATGATCCATCCCATCCGAACCCTGGACGGAAAAAGCTCGAATTATATGGATTATCAAGCCTTCCATGCTCCAACCCCCGAATAGGAGAGTGGTTCGACCTAACGTTGGGCGTCTGTCTAATAAATTAACCTCATCCGAAACTAATTTATTTCCTTCCCAATCAAAAAATCCTTCTAGTCACATAGCCTTCCTTTCCCCGTATAGCAATGCTTTCCCTAACAGTAAGGAAAGAAAGAGTAAGGATAGCCCTAACTGTAAGGTAAAGGAGCAGACATATTTATCGCCGGCGCTCGAAAAGAAAGGTTCTCACCAGCTGTATGGAGGAAAGAACTTGAGGGAAGACCTTGGAGAGCGTTAACCTCGCATTGGGGCAAATAAATAAATAGGTAAGGCTTTCAGGAGGGTTTACCAGGCCCATTAGTCTCTCTGGTAGGTCAGGCTACGCCTTCCTCTACCAGTTCAATCAATCAATCTATCCATTTCCCCCTTTTCCAGTAGTTTTCACCACCCCAGCCAGCCTTTCCCAATCAATATCTCCTATCCAGTAGATAGTTTCACCCACCCAGGAAAGCCAGTAACAATCCTTCTTTCCAGACGGTAAAGAAAGCGCTTACAGTGCGGAACCATGTGTAGAAGCGCAGGTGTAACAACGTGTGTAGAAGTGCTTCTCTTTTAAATCAATCCTATCAGTCACAATGCCCTTTCCTTTCAGTCACAGTGTTACGTCGTATTGTCCTTTCCTTTCAGTCCAATTTGGTAGGTAGCAGGCAGTAAAATGAAAGGGAAGTAGGGGTCTTTCTTCCTAGCCAGTGGGTTGGTTCTAATTCCTAAATCAATTTCTGACGCTCGGCCAGAAGAGTCCAAGCATATTTAAGCAAGTGTGATTCTAGGTCTGTTCGTGAATGCTGTCTGGCTGGCTGGAAGACGGTGGCTCCATAGGAAGTAAGTGCAAGGCTTGGTGGGGCATTACCTCTAAATGATAGTGAACAAATTTGGCATATCTGTAGTAGTATTACCTTTATATTACCTATTATTCCCATTGAGATACTAACATCTGATATAGAGCTTCAACCCCGAGTAGTAGTATGAGGTTAAACGTCGAACCTTGGTGAGTAAGGGTAACCAATATGCTAACTACGATAGGTTGTAAAGATGAAGAGAAAAGATATGGCATTCATTCTAAGCAATGGTGATTAGACTATTCCAAAAAGCCCTAACGGTGAGGATTCAGAGTACGATTAAATGCCCTGAAAGTCCAATAGCCCATAAAGGAAGGAAAGAGGAAGGAAAGCCAGTAACACGGGGATGTTTTCCGGGGAATCCGGAAGTCTGGAGGAGGCTTGCTTTTCTCAATCCAAAGAAAGCAGTAATAAATAACGAATATAGTAAGGAAGGGAGTAAGGAAAAACGAATATGGAAAAGGCGGTAATCTAATATGTAAACGGATAAGCGCAGCAGTAAGAAAGAAGAAAGAAAGGAATACGGAAAAAAGAAAGATACGGGTAAGGCTTTCAAGGAATAAAACAAATGTGAGGCAACAAGAGACAGCAGTAGAGGGAATAACAGCTTTGGGTAAGGCAATAATCGAATATGCCTGTCATTAAGCAAGCTGCCTACAATCTCTGTTTCTCCGTGTCGGCCAGGCCCTTAACTACGCCACCACAAAGCTCTCTAATAAATCTAGTATGCAGTATTCTGGCTGACAAATTCTGTAATGTGTATTCCGCTTGGGCGAAGCCCGGAACAATCCGCTCTATTTGTGTGGATGAATGACTGCTTTCTGTTGTCAACCAGCAGTAAATATCAATCATGTGTATCGCGGGCTTAATCCCGGAACAATCCGCTGTCTATTGTGTAATGCTGGCTTGTGTCTGCCTGCTGTAAATCTTCGTTCTCTATTGTGTGTATCCTTCCCTCCCGGGCTTCATGCCGTAAAAATCAGCAGTATACCGTGTGTTCAGCCTGCTGGTTGTTGTCTGCCCGCTGTCAATCTCCTCTATCGTGTGTATCCTTCCCTCCCGGGCTTCATGCTGTAAAAAGAAGCTGTCTACCGTGTTAAGCTTGCTGGTTTTGTTCTGCCCGCTGTAATTCTATATCGTGTTGTGTATTCCGGTGGAAGGTAGGCAGTATGCGGTGTTAGGAAGGTAAGCTGCGGTCGTCAATATTCTGTGGGGGTAGCGGGGGCCCCACGCAAAACACTAGGCATTGGTTCTAAGGCAAGGAACAAAGCAAGGCCTATAGCGGTAATACATGAAGGTAAGTCCCTCCCCCAAGCATATAGCGGTGATACATCTAAGGCAAGGACCCAAGCCAGGTCTGTCTCTAGCGGTGGTTGTTCTAAGGTAATTCCTAGGTAGGCGGTCTAATCGTTCTAAGGTAAGTCTCATAAGTAAGGCAAGCACCGGTGGTCAAAAGGTAAGTCTGCGTTGTTCGGGGAATGTCTGTCCCCCACCCATGTCCTACACGCATCGTTCGTTCTAAGTAAAGCTCGTAAGTAAGCAGTGGGCGTTTGTCGTTCTCAGGGAATAAACCAAGGCATGTAGCGGTCGTAATTGGAAGGTAAGCCGCCCATTCAATATCGTCCGTCGTTATCAGGTAAGCCCCCCATTCAATATCATCAAGGCATGAAGCAACAAAATGGGATCTTAAATTCTTGGCTAACACGGACTATTTCTCCTCTAAAGGCCTCACCCCAACCAATGCGATAGATAAGGACCTTTAGATCCTCTTTCTTAGCTAAGCAAATAGACTAGCTTTAGGAAGAGATCAGAATTCTCCTTTGTTGGGTTAATAATAACTATACAATAAGCTAGGTACATACCAACAAGAACCTAGGAACAACAACTACCAACATAAGACATCATCTTTGATTTCCATAGCATAGAGTGACAGGAAGGTGGAGGAACAATGGCTCCTCATTTAGCACTGAATCACCTTGTAGAATAGGGAGGGTTTCCCCGTGATAGCCCAAGATGCTGTTGGTTCGCTATTAGTAGAAATACATACTATGCTCTCTTATATAAAGAAGCTCCAGGTGGTGGTATCAGATAGAACCAGGGAATACGAACCATGAAGAGATTATTTCTTCTTACATAGCTTACCCATTAAGAGATTTATTTGAACCTTGCAGCAACCAAGAGATTCATTATAAGCATTCATTATTACTCATTAGAGGAACGGCTCCTCCTACTGCCATATCTATCTTTCCTACTACTGGACATAGAAAACTACTGGCTGTCCCTGCACAACAACAACCCAACCACAAGATGATAGAGTCTTTATACCAACTGCCGCCAGAAGAGGATATAGTATTTGTTGATAGCTTGCCGGATAGACTCTTTGTAGAGGAACAGCTTGAGAGGTTATTTAGTAGAGCTTGATACTTGCTTGTTGCGCGTTACTTCCGATGGGATGGTCGGCCTATATAAGATCCTGGAGATGAGCGTATCATATTCTTTCTTTGATCACTGTCATCACTTCGGGTTACTCCTAAAGAAAGTCGGCCTATAGAATAAGATCGTGGAACCAACACAAGGCATTATGGTCCCTACCTATCTCCTGAAAGTGGCTCCCGTCCTACTCATAATTATACTAGTATTTTCCCCCCGTCCTCATGGGTTTAGGGAAGCAGCGGAGACAAAAGTAGGACCTATGAACAACCGCCGCGGGGTGGATCTATGACTCTTCGGGCTGCCCTGCTTTTTATTTGGGTTAACTATGATTGATTTATGCTGGTAGGCACTTTTGGTTTTCATGGGGTGGGTGTTCCTATAAAGTTACCTTAGAATTTGGCAGGGAAACCATGATTTAGGCTTTTTAGATCCTCCTATCCGTCATGGTGCTGCTGGTCCGCGGTATGGTGCTTTTGGTATGGTGCTTGAGGCAAGGTGATTAATCAATATCAATATCAAGGTGGTTAGTCATTCCCTGCATCGTAAGATAACAGTTAGTGTACCAACCAGCAATGACAAGGATTAGATCATATCACTTTGCCATATCAACCACAAGTGAAACTCCAAGCAAGATGGAAAGTATATATAAAGGTTAGTTAGTCCCTGGTCTCAATGCAAGCTTCGTATAATAATAATTCGTGCTACGAGGATAGAGTGAGAAATAAATTGATTGCACCATTGATGTTCCTCTTCTTGATTGTATAAGTTCCATTGATAGATTGGAGTGTGATGGTTTAACTTGTATTATTGATTGATTGAACCTTATGAGTATATTTCATTTATGTGTTCACCTTATGAGCCTACCTGCATTCATAGATAGATTCATAGATTGATTGATGGTCTCCCTGTAATTGATTTTCCCTGCTGATTTCTCCACTTAACTTGACTAAACATCTTCCTACTTCACCTTAACTTGAGAAAACATAATGCTTCACCTCCTTCACTTGCTCAACATCAGTACAGTCACAGGTGAATAATGAGACTAGGAACTCTTTAAAATAAATCCTTGTTATGCTATGCTATCCAGCAACCTCAAATTGTTTTTCATCCAGCTATCAACAGTACATAAACAATGAGATTCTATTGGGAAGTCGGTAGGGTAGTTGATATCCGCAAGGTAAGCTACAACCATTGGATCTCTTAGGTAAGCTACAAGGATAACAAGGGAAGCCACAAGAAGAAGCATGATCACAGATAACTAGTAGAGAACAAAGCTAGATGAAAGCCCTAAATAGAGAGATTCTGAAACCCGCTGCAAAACCAACCAATCCTCCCAATCCCGTATACCCTAAATGTAAAACGTATACCGAGGTCATCGAGTCCTTCACAGTTGTTTCATTGCTAACCATCCCCTCGCTCCTTCCCCGATGCGGGAAAGTGGCTTCGCTCCTGGACAGAGACGAAATGATTAGTAATTATTATCTACGTATAACCCTTGTTCATGTTTCGTTGCCTGAGTTGCCATAACCATACAACCTGAATCCTAGTTTTTTTAGTTGTCTGAATCCTACCTAGTTGATTGAGTTGAGATGTTGATGAAAGAAAGAATCATAGTTGGTTTCTCTTTGGATTTGTAAACACAGATGTGCACAAACAACAATCATGGTTATTCTCTCCTAGAATCCAACTTACTTACTTGTGGACCTAACTAACTTGCAACCTATAATCCAACTTGATACAACTTGCATCTATCCGGCTTCTTTCCTAATTGACATGGTTGGTTGTTTTTCTTAGCCATGTTAAAATAGTAATTGGTTGTTTGGTACCAAGTGACAAATAAATAGGAATTGGTTGTTGGTCCTTCCTTGACTCTACTTTAAATGGTAAGTGGCCCTTCTTATCCAAGATATATAAATCTAATTCTTCTTGGTTCTTTCTTGCTGCTATGATAAAGCTACAGAGAAATATTCTTGGTTCTTTCTTGATGCTTTGATAAACATAATTCTGATTGGTTCCTCTGCGTTGGGTCCAACCGACAACTTACAAATATCTCCGGTTGTCTTCTCCTCTCCGGTGGTTGTCTTATTGGTTGTCTTATGAGCCAACTGAATGTTTTCTCCTGGCAAAGGAAGCAAGGACTCTTATTATATTAGCTCATTCAAGCTAGTGGTGATTATGCTCATTCATTCGATTGGTTCTTCTCTGGTAAGCAAGTTAATAAAGAACATACCCTCCGCAAGGAAGACCCAACTCAACCTAACCCGGCAAGCGAAGCACCATGCATGCAAGGCAGTTCTGATGAAAGACTATGTGCATCTTTCTATTGAATAACCTAATCAAGCCAGGATATCTTATTGGTTGACCGGTCTTCCTCTTTGTCTAACCCACTAATACAGAAGAAGGGAAGCTTTGCAAGGTAGATCGGACTATGAGTGGAGGTATGAACTAACCCAGAAAGAAGAAGCCAAGCCTACCGAGTAGGTTCAGGAGCGAAAAGCAGCTTTACCTAGTGAGGTGAAGGAGCTATAAGCGAATTAATTACAGTAGTCCGGTAGTCAAGTAAGTCAGGTAAGGCAGGCACAAGACTTCACTTCAAAGGCGGTGAAACTGGTATTTTATAACTCTCCTGTAGTTCCATCCACTGGTAGGTAGTTAGAATAGCCAGCTGGAACCCGCACCCGAAACAGTATGATTGTTAGGTCTTGCCTCTTCCGGATCCTCGGTTTCTTCTTTGGCTAAGCTAATAAACTCATCTCGGTCGGGTAAGTCTGCTGTAAATGGGATTGCCTAGAATCTTTCTTATCTGTGATGGGCTTGGGAAGCATTACTCCCTTCACTCGGATGGAAAGCTTTATTATCTACCCTTTCGCCTACACAAAGGGGCTTATCGGTCCAGTGATTAACAACTTGTGCTTAGCTTACCATTCCACTTGGGTGGGATTCTTTATGGTCAGCGCCTCGTTCCACTTGGAGAAAAGAGTTTTTATTACCGGCTTATCGACCTTTTTGTACAAAGTAGAATAATATTGGTTTGAACCGGGGTGGAAACTCTATGTCGTCTCCTTCTTTGTCTCTTGCCCCTGTAGGAAGAAATCGCCCAAGTGCTCACCACCAACCACCCAACCTGACACGGACGGCAACAGCCTAAATAAAGTGGCATAGTTGCCGCCTCTCTATAATACATCTATCTCACTTCAACAGTCTGGCTTCTCACTCAAGTCGACAGTCTACAGCTCCCGGCAACAGGTTTGAGCGTTCCGTAGTTGCTGCCTATCCCTCAGACAGATATATATCTCCAAGAGTCTTGCTTTTCACTCGTCCAGGTAAGGACAGTCTTGCGCTGAAAGGAGGAAAATGTTCGATCATCCAAGAAATCCATCGATGTACCCCAAAAAGACACGATTTGCAAAGCCTGCTTCTTTCTCTCCAATCCATCAAGCAGAAGTGGGCGTCTGGCAGAAGTAAGTTTACAACATATGTGTTTGTAGAGCTGCTGCCTCTTCCCCATTAGTTAGTTACCCAGGAGTTAGTAGTAGTTTGCTTGAAGTATAGATATATTGAACCTTATTTATTGAACCTCATTTAGTGAGTAGCCCATGTTTTGAACCAGAAGCATGGAGTGAACCGGTACACAGTCTCACTCACCATAGCCTGGACTAGAGAGAGCCATAGGAAGAAGTATGGCTCAACGGAAACATATAGTGTGTCGTGGTGCTTTCAATAGCCTTCTTAGAATCGTAGTTGGATGTGATGAGAAGTAATAACCAAAGGGATCAGGATGAATCCCACAAGGTGTCCAATTCCTGCTTCTCTTGGTGTCCAATTCCTGCTTCTCTTGGTGCCCAATCCCATATATGGTAACAAAGCTTCCCGAAATCATTGATTGAAGCGTAATTACATATATAAGTGAATTACGGAATGAGACTCTCAAGCTAAGGTATAGTGGCTTTCTATTCAACGTTGCAGAACCAGTGTTTCTAATGGCTACGGGATTGGTAAATCCTTTCATGAGGGTTATTTTGTTTCATATTCGACTTTTTGCTCCCGATTGCGGGAGACTTTTCCCATCCCCTCCCCCACGGTATAAAGAAACTCATTCAGATAAATTGGTTCTACCGGGCATTAGACTGTTCTACCGGGCATTAGACTGTCCGTTTTGTTGGTTCTACCAACCTTTAAACATGGGTGAGTGAGTTATTCACTTATATATGTAATTACGCTTCAATCAATGATTTAAATGTTCCTGAAAGAGAATCACCAAAGGAAGAAGGATGAATCCCACAAGGTGTCCCATTCCTTTCTTTCTTGGTTTGTTGGTCCAATTCCAGATATCGGAACAGAGACTGAAAGCAGCAACCAGAGATCGAACTCCATAGTGGGAAATCCCGTGATTTGAGCCTAAAAGTATGGGATATCATAGGCTTCCCTTGGTTCGGCACGGTTTAACTCAGTATGGTACGCTACGGTAAGGTAAGGTATGATTCACTCGGTACGGTCAGGTTCGCTCGGTGTAGGTATCACCTTGATGCGCGTAGCTATTGCCTTGATCCCTTGGTCTGCTCGGGTCATTCCATTGATACACTGCTCACAGGTCAGTCCATTGATACGCTCATCGGGCTCGTCGTTAGGAAGAGGTGGGCTGAGAAGTCGAGGAATCATTCCCATCGGTGAAATGAATCTCTTCTCCCAGATCTTCTTTGTAGTCCAACTTGGTATATGTATGAATTCATGTTGTCAGTCTCAGCTGGAGTATACCCTATCTGATGGGTTAGTCAGGAAGACCACACAGAAGTCAGTAGTGTAAGATATCGAAATAGAGCTTCAAGCAACCAGGGATTTCACATCGATAGTGAGAAAGGGAAATTCGCATCAAAATGGGATTTTAGCATTTGACAATACCTCGTGACTTGATCCCAATTCCATGGACAAAAGTAAACAAATTGGAGGAATCCCGGTCAATCTCTCCTCAAAGTATGTGATATCTATCTTCCCCTTGGTTTGTTCAGCTCGGATCATTCATTCCATTGATACGCTCAGGTAGATCCCTTGGTTGGTCTGCTGCTCGGGTATCGTTATTGAATAGATCAAGATGGTAGGGATAGATGAACTGACAATCCCACATTGATAGAAGAAAAGCAAAGAAAGGAGCTTTCGATCATTGAAGTTCACCCTGACTGTATTTTATCAACTCATTGTGATTGACAAAGACTATTGTACGATCAAGGGCAACTACTTATAATATAGTACGATCGATCAAGTCATGGTGGACTCAGTCACTCCCTGGTGGTGGAATCAGCCCAGTCCAGTATCAGTACATACACTAGTGGGATAGTCCAGTACTGAATGGATATACCAGTCACCTGATGACTGAAGCAACCGAACCATCTCACACCGAACCGAACCACCTAACCGTCAGTCTGAGCTCTCTGGATCAGTCAGAAAGTCATCAGTAGTCGTCCCGGTAGTGGAAGAGTCCGATTGCCTAGTAGCCCTAGTGGAAGTGCTTAATGCGAGTGTGATTTTAGCGTATGCTCAGTTCCTACACACTACTCTACTCGGAAGGGATGCTGTGCTCGCATAAAGACCATCAAGTTAGTCTCGTCTAATTCTCGCATCTCTCCTCGATCTCAAGTATAGAACCCCGGAAGGGAATAGATTCTCCTTTTGAATATGTGCGTGCTGGATCTCATAAAGATCTGACATTATTTTATACTCGTCTTGCAACCTGGACAGTTGCCCTCTTTGATTTTCAATTCTTGTGATGATATCAAAGTTATAGATTGGTAAAGTGCTCAGAGTATGGGTATGGAGGTACCCGCCCGAAGCTATAGGGCGTCAGCCGTTCCTAAGGTTTTGCACATATTTACCCAATACCGGGTAATTGAGCTAACCACCATTCCCTCACCGAAGTAGTTGACGACACAACAGCTAGATTGGCTTCTTTCGTTCGTTTCGTATAGTAAGGGGGTGGGGTAAGCTTCGCGCAAGAGCGCTAACAACTGCTTAATAAGTTTCATCAGTGGATTCGACATATTCAACAACTGAATCAAAAGCAGCAACAAAGGCAGCATAAGAATATGGATCCTAATTTAGGACAGATTTCCACGAAAGGAAGGAAAGCTTGCTTAACTCGAGTTGAGTTAGAATTATCAAAGGAATGAGCTAAATTCGATTCAAGGGCTCCGGTTCCACCAATTTCTTTATACTTAAAAGAAAGAAGTTCCCTGTGCAAACTCAAACCGAAATATCGGAGTAAGGGCTTTGGTTGGGCCTAGGCCTCAATCACGATCTGAATCTCAAGCAGCAGATGCCACTAAAGAAAGAGTATATTGCGCATGTCATTTAATGTATATATAAGATAAATTGCGTGGCTAAGCAAGGGCTACTCTTTTTGTTGGGTGAGAACCAGAAAAAAGGAAAGAGATATAGAGAGGCTTTATCAGTAGGAATAGCGGGAGCTAAAGCATCAGCCATAAGGGCGGAGAAGGCTTGAGTGAGATGATTTCGGCGCTGA
>Ga0316213_1000006_pt1 | contig 29189 bp, 20 predicted proteins | sample NRE2metagenome_FD_207798 | JGI IMG/M metagenome (GOLD analysis project Ga0316213, IMG submission 207798) | Spruce roots microbial communities from Maridalen valley, Oslo, Norway - NRE2 | ecosystem: Host-associated > Plants > Roots > Unclassified | place: Norway: Oslo | collected 2017-09-14
CGAAAGCCCTAGCAAGCCCTATACAAGCTTGAGTTTATATATTCTCTTTGAATGCCTAACCACCTTGTATTGATTCCCATTAGATAGATTATATACCTTATTCCCTTTATGAGACAGATATTTACTATCACCTAACAGCCATACATATAGACTCTTGCTTTACTGACTTGACATTACCATCTTGTTACTATGACTAGACTACTTGCTACTACTTGACTTGACATGACTTGACTAACTTGACTTGATCTTGACTTGACTTGCTTCCTACTACTTGCTCTTACTTGACCACTTACCATGACTTACTACAGCATACAGCCATTAATAAGACCTCACTATACCCCCGGAGGGAAGGAAGTAACTTAAGGAAGTATTCCGGGAAGCTAGATCCCGAGAAGGGAGCTGAGCTTACCTTAAATAGAAGGATTAAGTCGAGAGATTCAACTCCGGGGGAGGATAAGCTCGTAGACGTAAGGCAAAGAGCCTAAGGGAATGATTGCACCTCCGGTGGGTGATTTAAGAGGGAGGAAAATAAAACCTATCAGAGATAACCATCAAGGTAATAAACACATACTGGTTGAATGAAACACTATAAAACCTTTCGGGTAGAGGAATTACAATTACATTATTTTCAGGGCCCACGGGACATCTATCACGGAGCCTACACAACACCCAATTAAATGGGGGGGTTTCATACATAAAACCAGGGGTCCACGAAATAGGCTCATAATACATAAATACAAGAAGTACAATCCTACCCTGGGACCAGGATTGACAGAAATCTAGCCCTGCGGATCACCCCATAACCCCTCACAACCCAAGGAACAGGGATTAGGGAAGGGGACATTATTCAGTCTTAGAGAGATATTATAAGGTATATTATTTATTTCTTTATATTAATAATTCATATAAGGTACTTTAGATTAGATAAGGAAAGCCACCCCAACCCACTTTTAGCCCGAGATGGTGATGTTTACCTGTGGTAAGCCTGGGTGAGAGGTAGTGGGGATAACTAAAGCTTTACAGGTGGCGGCTGAGCCAATAGGAGATCTCTCATGATGAATAGAATCTGTTATTAGGTAAGGATCCTCGACCCCATGGTAGACGGTTAATACTCAAATGGTTCACTGTCTCTGTTAGATGCACCGATCGTCTTCCCATCACCAATCCTTGAAATGTCACCCAGTCTATTTGTGGACGCGTGTCTTTGGTTTGTCAGGGTGGATCTCTTGATGATTTCACCCATCTCATCAGTTGTGAGGATTAACAGCGTGTCTGCCTTAAAAGTTGAGGGATGTTGCAAACTCCACATAATATAAGCCTTCTAAGTCCAAGTCTGCCATTCCATCGTCCATTATCATCCATTGATTCCTCGGCCCATGTTAGATCTAGACCATTGGTGGCCTTTTCTTCGTACCCTAGTTTCCACATGGTCCCATCCCTGGGCCTGATTCTGAGCTGTCGATCTTTGTTGTCAGGGTAAATCTGGGTTATTTGTGATATCTCTCCCTATGTAGATCTCTCGGTTTTTTGTTTGCAGAAATTCATTGTGGGTCATTGATCTCAGGCACTGGGGGAGGAGCGCCTGAACCATTTTTTTGGCATGATCACCGAGCCTTATTGAGTAGTTCGACCTGGCAGCAGAGTCAGAGCCCTATCCAACGACCACCCCGTGGCTTTATCCTGTCCCAGTTGAAGTATACTAATGAGCTCATCCATCAGTCGTGCACGCCTTTCCGATTCGAAGACAGTGGATACCCCAGCTTAATGTTAAGTATCGAGCAGATGATGGTGATCCTCTTCCTGATCCGACGTCTTACAGGCAGCTTGTTGGAGGACTTGTCTACCTTACGATCACTCGTCCTGATATTGCTAGTGATTTCTTCAATTATATATGTAATTACGCTTTAGCCTCGTATGGGATCTCCGCTCTCATAATCGATCATATTAATGAAGTAGTTGGGCTAAAATAGACGAAGTGGAGTAGAAAGAGATATCTATATAATGAACTGGTCAGGCGAGGACGCCTCCCAGGCTCCCCACCCAACCCAATCTACTCTCGTTGGTGCTTGGCTGAGCGGGAGTTTACCTTCGCGCTTTGATCCCGCAGCAGAGCCATTTCAGAGGCTTTTTTACACCCTTTTTACGTGCTCTGGTATATAGGTAGGTACCCCAAAGCACCTTCTCGCGCTTTCTCTTATAGAAATAATGGCCTGGCCTTTCTGATGCTTTTTCTGAGTCTGCCTTTACTGACCTTCGCCGGCTCCACACGCAATCTCCTCTCGTTGGTGCCTAGCCGGATTGTTTACCCCCGGAGAATCTTGCGCTTGCACTATTGAGTAGGGGTCTCCCAACCTTGGTTGATGCTTTCATACAGCAGCGGATGATGCCGGGGATTTCATACAGCGGCAGATTAGGACCTTTTCAGAGGCTTTTTTACACCTTTAGGAAGCTCCGCTATTGATCCCCACAGTAACTTTGCGTGCATTTTATTTTATCTAATATGGCCTTGCCTTTTTCTGAATCGGTCTTCTCCTAAGGTACGGGTATTGAAACCCCCGTAAGAGGTGAGGTGAGTAATTGGTGTTCCTGTACGAGTCTTTGTCTCTCCTAAGGCTGAGATTTAGATATCTACTTTCACCCGTACGAGTAGTAGGTCTCCTAAAGCTGGTATCCTACTTGATCCTGTACGATAGGTGCCGGCTACACAATAGAACTGTACCTCTTTGCGGCCGCTCCCTAATATACCTGTACTACATTTATTAGCTATACTTACGCTTGCTTAACCCTACGAAGTGAGCCATTAACTGTGGCCGAGCGAAGTGAGGGAATACATTGGTGCCGAACAACAGTAAGATCTTAACCTGTCCTCAGTAGCTCTTTACTTGGCCACTCATAATAAATAGCGTACATCTTTGGCTTCACAGCTACCTGTACTACATTTATTAGTTCACCTAAACCCCTGGAAGAGGAGGCAGGTAAGAGTTCGTGTAAGATGTGGGGAAAAGCTAGTCCTGTAAGAGTCTTAGTTCACCTCATGCCAGTCTAGGTGCCAGCTACAGAATAGCTCATGCAAGTATAGGTGCCGGCTCCTTAAGTACGATAGATATAGTTTCAGGCTGGATAAGAGCTCCCCGTACTATCTTTAGTCTAAACCTTTAGCTCATAAACACAGATGCTTGCATAGATAAGGTAAGGACAGTAGCCGCGATATACTGGGTTAGCCAAACACTATTACCGGTACTCGTACTATGGGTCGCGGAAGAGGGTTTCCCCGTACCTCGTTACTCGTGCTACTATTGCGAAAGAACCCTTCGGACCTCGTACTTCTATTGGGCTTATTATCCTTGACCCCGTACCTCGTATAACCCGGACCTCGTACTTCTATTGGGCTTATTATATATGGAACTGGCACGGGGATGGATTTCCCACATCTCTCCGTTATGTCTTGTCCGTAGGGTGGTTTAAAGATGTTATATTTTCTTACGTAACCAATTCTGGAAGCACTAGAACCTTCCATTAAATAAAGAAATAAGCGACGAGGAAGGAAGAGCAGCCTCACAGTGAAGTGGTGCAAGGGGTGACAGGAAATACGAGGTAGCCTCGCATTACCCGCTCTCTTTCTTTACTTTAGGTTAGTTCTCTTCCTCGCTCGTAGGTCAGTCTCACTCCCGCACTTACTTGTCGATTCTATGGACGCGGAGTGTGAGTTATCTCGATAAGCAAGCGCTCCAGTACTCCGTCCGGCTCGAGACGTTGAGGTAAATCCTACCTATTGTTATGCGCGTAGCGTAATTCCGGTATCTGCGCATTCGACCCATTTGTCCACGTGTATATGTTCATTAAAAGAAAGGGGACTGGGGCTATTCTTCCATCCAATGGATTCCTTGTTTGCTTATATACGATCGATATTCTGGCCCTCGTCTCGGGAGAGAACCTTAGTATGGATGGATATAGAAGGGCAGGTTATCAAATTTCATAAAAAAAGAGTAAATAGTTTGTTTAGGGCACTGACTGAGCTGAGCCAGAAAGGTCTTACCTTATGAGCATAGCGGAAGGTCCCGTTCAGCAAGCAAACTCAGACTTTGAGAAAGATTTGAGGGAAGAAATAAAGAGACAAAGCCAAGGAGATAAGTGAAGTTAAGTAAGAAGGATTGAGGGATAACCTTACCTTCTAGCTAGCTCTTTGAGGTACGGAGAGAAACGGAGTCGCTCGCCCGACAAAGGAGGGCGAGGTACGTAGTCGCTCGATCAAAACCAAAGGTACGTTAAGTGACTCGACCCAAAAAGGGCGAGGAACAAAGTCGCTCACCCATCCTTTGGGTGAGGGGCGATATTCCGAGCCGCTCTAAAGACCATCGGGAGGGCGAGGTACGATTAGTGGCTCACCCGCAAGACAGAAAAGAGAATGAGAAATTAGAGCTCGTACAATAATCACTACTATGTGCAAAAGAGCATCGATCGAGGTTGTCCCGTTGAAACACCAATGAACAGGGTTAAACACCAATAGACAGGGGTGGGTGGCGGAGCCGTTCCAACTGAACCGCCAATAGCACGTTCATTCACAGATCACCGATTTACCCCCCATCTCACGCCCCTGAGTTACAGACCCGAGAAACTAGGCATAGCAAGCGAGGGAGGCAAGGAAATGGAAATGAAAATATGGATAGCTTCTTTTCTGTTTGGGAACCGCCGATGCCTTTCTGTTTGGGAATCAATAGCCCATCATTCCCCACTGGTCATTGACAGTCTGCCGATAGTCGTCGATCCAATAGTTGATGCACTCAATGCCAGGATTCTTTGCCAGTCATAGCTGGGCTGGGATACTCGAATGGGCTGGGATACTCGGATAATACGCTGCTCAACTCTACTCCGCTGGGCTGGAGACAGGGCTAGGCTACTCACACTGCTGCTTTACTTTGATACTCCGCTTGGCTTCCGGGCTACTTGACTGGACTACTAAACTGCTCGGCTTGGACTACTCGACTGTGGCTGCTGCGCTATTCAACTGCGCTATTCGGCTGGACTAATCGAATACGCTAATCGGATTGGCTTGGGCTACTCTAATCAACTCCGCTTGGTCCGCTTGGTTACTCTACTTGGCCACTCTCTACTCCGCTACTCGGCTTGGCTCCCCGGCTGATCCTATTGGCTGATACAATCAAAGGAGACAAGAGCTTCTTCACTAGAGCTCAGGGAACACAAGTGGTATGGACTTAACCCTTACCTTCTAGCTTCTTTGCTAGAGCTCTTAGAAGTAAGGCCTCTTTCTTTTTAAAAGAATGGGGACTAACAGAAAGGTATCTTTTAACCTTGAGCCTCACCTTCAACCTCGGGACTATGTGTTGTGAACAATGGATATATGTGCATGCAGTTTATGGATGGCTTCGTGCCTTCGTGCAGCGCAGGTTGTAAATTAGCTAGTGAAAAGGGGTAGCGAGACTTTGATCTTGGCAGAGGTTTCTATCTAATCTGCCTAGTCCTATAACTGCCCGCCTTCACTCTCACTCCGTATCCATCCTGGGCAGTCTGCAGTCTATAGTGCATGTTTCCTAAGCTTGTCTCTGGTGCAGCTTGAACCTCTTGTCATTGAAGCTCTACTACTCAGTAATGTATACAGGCAGTGCATGAAGGTGCCAGTTCATAGCAGCCCATAAGCAACAGTCTCATAGTCAGTCAGAGTCATAGCCACACATCATAGCAAGTCTCTCATAGCAGCTGCCATAAGGCCAGTGCTAGAAAGGTCTAGTCAGGCTACAGCTTAGCACTTACTCTAAGGAGGCAAGTAGTATAAAGTAGTAGTACTTACACTACAGCTAATAGTTCTGAGTGCATGTGGACTACAGCTACTCTACAGACTAAGGTACGATATACATACGATATACATTTTATACTCGCATCTCTACGTTTCACTTTTCCTTAGTACTTCAATATCTCTAGTTCTAATAGTAATATAGCCTATTTATTTATACTATTTAGCCTTAGCTCATCTAACTCTTTCTTTAGTATAGTTCAATATCTCTAATAGTGATTCTCTCTCTATAACTCCTATTTAGAGCTTGCCGCTAAGCCCGACTCTCTCTATAGAAATAAATAGAAATATATCTTTCTTTAGTACCAGAATAAATAGAAGACAAATAGTAGTTCAATCTAACTAATTAGTAGTTTTTCTCTTAAGAAATGAATGAATAATCAAACGAATGGGGAGATAGATGAAGTAGAAGTCGCTGCTCATCGTTACATATGTTATATTACGTATATAACGACTCCCATAAAATGCGGGCTCTTGCCAACTACTTTATTCGTCCTCCAGGCAGGGTTCTTACCCTTCTCAACTCACTGTATGCGGCGTACTTCCGTAAGTGGCTTAGTGAGTGCCTTCCCCTCCCCTCCCCTACTCCTATACGGACGGGGAATTGGAATGAGAAAATGAGATACAAACAACCGGGACCGCTGGTCGTAATAGATCAACTTGAATGCCAGTTCTTGCTCCAGCATGAGAGTTCCATTTTAGGGAAGGACGGCGTACTATGATATCTTCCGTTTCGTCGAGCCCTGCTTTGGTCTCTGGTTTGATGGTTGTACGTGCTAAAAATCCAGTACATCCCGCTTCGTCCCCCATCCCAGTGTTTCGCAACACCTCGGGTTTACTTATTTTGTTAGGTCCTGACCTCCCTGCCATGATCTCCCCAGTGGTTCATATAGGAGCTATTGCCGTTTCATCCTTACCCGTGGTTATGATGTTGAATATGAAAATAGCAGAGATTCACGAAAAAGTATCGCGCTATCCACCAGTGAGTGGTATTATTGGACTGATCCTTCGGTGGGAAATGTTCTTCATCCCAGATAATGATCACATTCCATCATTACCAACCTGCATAAGTCAAACCTCTCTGAGATATACAGTTCATGCTGGAGAGATACAGAGTTGGACCAATTCGGAAACATCGGGCAATTCACTTCATACCTACTATTCCGTTCGGTTTTCGGTTTCTAGTCCTATTCCATCAGTAGCCATGATTGGGGCTACAGTACTGACTATGCATAGGACTACTAGGGTGAAGAGACAGGACGTATTCCGACAAAATGCTATTGATTCCAAGAGGACTATAATGAGGAGGACGACAGACCAACAAGCAAGCTGATCGCGGAGACGGGGGCCGGAGAAAGGGAATAACGGCTACGCTACCACATTGCGTGCGAGCAATCCTTCCTATTGACTTGACTAAGAGCTCGTACAATCAATATTGAGAACCTTCATATTTGTTTGCTAAAGCGTAATTACATATATAATGAGATATATATTTGTATACAATATTATTTTCTATTAGGGTAGATCAATATCATGGCTATTAATAGAATAAGACTAGGAACCGCAAACCAAACCCTTGCCTAATAGAAGGGGGTGAAGGAAGTGCCAAGTGGTTGAAAAGGATATAAATCTCCATTAAAAATTAAGGGCTTGCCCTTATTAAAGGTATGGGTGTTTCCCTGCCGAATAAAAGGAAGAAAAGGAGGTTCTTATTTATATTAGTTCATATTAGTGGGTGCTTCCCTGCCTAATATGAGGAAGAAGAGGAGGTGATGGCTCTTGATCCGCGATGAATGGAATGGATGGATCTAAATAAAGATCAACTGCCTTTCCCCCTGTTGCTCTCACTGGGTGGGTGATCAACCGCCTCTGTATAGGGACTTTCTCTTTAACCGTGCGAGGGGCGGCTGGATAAGTATGCCACAGTCTAATTACTAGTCCTCTTCCCCTGCCAAGGGATGCCTGACCTATGCTAACATAGGTTTACGTTACTTAATTCCTTTTTTGTACCCTTTCATCTATCCACTTGTCCGTAGACAATCTAAGAGGTCCCGCGTAAAACAGCTTATCTCCACTGATAAGTTAGGTCCAACACTGGACCATAGCCTTATTACCCCTGTTGCGAAATACCCACCCACGCGTCCTGTACGAACGATTGATTAGCCCAAGTGGACTCTCTCTCTTTTCTATATGCCAATCAATAAAGCCATCCAACCCAACGCCACAATTTCCTACTAGTTCAGATCCCTCCGTCCTACCTACTTACATAGATGGTCCATAAACTGGTGTGGGTGAATCTCTCGCCTTTACCCCTGCTGCCCCTCTAGCTTCTACCTCTCCTTCCTATGTATGCTACCTTCACAGGCTCTGCTGCTAGTTTTCGACCCGGAAGGGGTGACGCGGACTCTCAATCTGGAAGGGGTACTCTAGGTGCTTTTTAGACTCAATCAACCATCGTAGCCCTCTTAGCCGCTATGTATTGGTCACTAGCTCGGATGCTTTTGAAACTACCGGTCAATGAGGTAAACTGGTTCTGGATCGATTGGATCAACTACAACTGAGATTAGAGAAACAGAAACTTCTTGAGGGTATAAAACAATTAGCTTCGTAACTGGAAGGAAACCCCGGACCGATACATTTACTGGTTAAACAAGGTCAATAGCCACTACCTTTGCTCCTTACTACTTACTACTTATTCGATTACCAGCTTTCTCTTACGAAAGTCCGTTCCCTTGTTCGGGGTATATCTTGACTCGCTCCTTTTATAATTACATTTATATATATACGTCCTCCTTCTTGACACCCTTCTCAATGCGATTCGATCTGAACCTTGATTGACATGCTGTAATCATATCTGGAGTAACGCCCTTAGGCTATTGGGCACATAGGCATTAACTAGCTTTGGATCTGCCTCTACGAACGAGCCATATCATTTGCTGCTTCTATAGTGGGTGCCTCTTCTTCCTCTTTTACTGCTACCTTTGTTCGGTCAGATGTACCCTAATCTTATGTTTTGACTGGATATGGAACTGTTGGATCATTCACTGGTTTCGGGTTTAACTCTTTATATCGATCTAGTGGTTATGGATTTGCTCGCCCCCTGGCTGCCATCAACCGGATCTGCTGCTTTATCTATTGCCTATACCTTTGCGTCTGTTGCCTTTACTTCTATGGTCTACGCCACTGCCACTGGTGGAACTGAAACGGATGCGGAAGCTACGGATAGGGCATAAACTGCTACTGGGCATGCTCGAACGGTAACTGCTATGAGAACTGTAACTGGAAGGAATGCTATTTTTCTGGAACTGGATACACTATGAAAATTGGTGCCTCCGCTACTATTATGGTAAATTGTAGCTCAATCGTAAGCTGATCTTATGTGCTTTATAAATGATTGATGCGTCCAACCCATCCCCGTGCTCTACGTAATTTATGTGATGTGTCCACTCTGCCGCTCTCATCGCTATGGCCTAACCCAATCTATGCTCTCTACATGCATTACCTACTTAGATTAGACTCACACTGCCTCTTCCTGCGTTCGGGTGTTTAATGGCAACGCTAGTGCACAAATTCTCTCGGGGGGGTGAGATTCATTCCGAGGGTTATACCTTGCCCGAGAAGACTGCAGGTCGGGAGGCGAAAAATAGATGCACCGCGGTCCCATTCAAAAACTTATTTCCAGTGGGCTAATCCATTGGGCCCATTGTCTAGTGTAAAGCTTCCTTTTCGGAGGTTTTGTGATCAGTATTAGCACTCCTCATTTTTGTGAGAGTGAGTGCCCGTGAGAATGAGCACTTTGATAGTGAGTGCCCGACCGAGACTAGACACAGTATCTATCAAGTATTTCATACCGATCCCAAATCCTTGTTTCACTTTCCGACTTCACAGATCATACGAGAGATCCTGTGATGACAGGGCAGGTGGGTGCCTTATTAGTTTAGTGGTTTCCAGCTCCAAATTAGAGTTCCGAAAGAAGGGAGATTAACTATGTTACTTTTGCACGCGCGTGTAGGGAGTAAAGCCTCTAGGGGAGGAATCTTTTTGGCCGGGAGGGGTTGAGCCCCACCTTTTTGCAGTGCTGACTAACGAGGATCCGAAACTTTAACTGGAGATAGGAGTAAAGGGGGCGTAAGTTGAGGTGGGAAAGAACCCGATTCTATGGCATCTAGGAAAGGAAAGGCACACTAGAGAGACGCTGTCGGGCAGAACTATCCTACCGGATGAACAACCCGGACTCACTGCGAGGCCTTGTAGGATAACTCGTTCAAGGCGTCATTTCTGTGTTCTCGCGCGCGTATGGGGAAGAACTCATTTGTATCCTGTTGAAGCACTTTCCCTCTCCCTCACCCAGTTGAAGGAGATAGCGTTATATCTTTTTTCGGGGGGGATATAAAATGCAGCTTCAGAGTGAAAAGAAACCCCCAATCGCCTATGAATGATGGATATAAAAACCCTAGATCAAGTAGCCATTAAAACTAAGCTACAGTATCTTACCTTCATTGAACCAACAACAAGGGTTTTACTGGGATTCCTATCAACAAACCTACCCTTCCTAGACTTATACCTTACTCCAGAGATATTTGATTTCATTGTTGAATAAAATAATACTATACTTAACTGATACTTTACTATACTGATACAGTCATATCTTACTCTCTTATCATAGGAACCTTATACTTTACTTATTACTCCATTAGACTAGAAAACAAGGACTAGACTTAGACTGAGCTTATCATACCTTAACTACACTAATAATATTTCTCCTAGACATCTTATACTCACTTAGGAACTAGAACTACAACTCTCCTTATACTCTCTTCTACTACTCAACTGATACTATAGAAGTTCAGCTATCCCATAACTCCTTACTTCGAACAGGGAAACTACAACCAACAGGAATAGCCTCTTATCTCATGATTAGCCAACTCCTCACAATAACTAATCTATTACAGTACTTTAACAACCATGCGTTCTTGATCTTGACTGGACAGAGAGAAACAACCCATAACTCACTCTAACCTTACTCTCACCAATCTATAACTAATCCACTATCTAGAACTTCACACCATGCATCGTATTATTAATAATTGCTATATCTCCATAGGAAGGATCAATCTCAATATGCATCTTCAGAATCTAGCTACCAACCACCTATACTATAGACATATCATACATCAATCTAGCAACCGCATTGTATTATAAGAGTTCATGTAGTATCTCGAGAGGGAATCTAACATCGAAACATCAGCCAGTAGTCCAAGCAATACACTGTCCAAACCATCATATGGCAACAAGGGTGAATCATATAATAACAGTTCGTACATCAAGGGAACGAATAAAAACCAACCATGCATACTCTATAGAACATATTCAGCCTATATTAAGGCAATACAGAGACAGATCGAACACCAATCAAGCACTCAACGATCTATCTACCATGTATCGTATTATAACAGATTCATCGCTATCCATCAAGGGATCTCACTATCTCTTCTTCTCTCATACACTCATAACACTTGAACTAGCCTATCACTCATCTATCTATCATAAATCTCTAACAAGTATCTAACATGCCTATCATCAAGCTCTAACCAAACTAGAACCAAAGAACAACAAGGAACAGAGATAGCAACTACATGGATGAGGATTCAATATTGCCTAAGAACAATCAACGATAACATGAGCTATAGTACAAACACCCATGGCTGAACTTAAACAAGCACTTTGACTAATAGTTTGATTAAGAAACCCGCACTCCCTCATATACCGATCTAACAACACTATTTCTTAAGGAAAGAAAGAACTACTATTGCATGGGTAAACAGAACTATATAAGGAATCTATCCCATAGACCAGACTTAGACTTCACTTGTTCTTTATATCTTATACTTCTCTTATACTTTACTATAACTATAACTCTCTTAGGAATAAAGAAAACATAACTCAATAAGAAAGAGATTCCTGGAACTTAGTCACTTTCTCACGAGGCAATGAATGAGTGATACAGAGAATGTCCTTACCGGTAAGCTTGAATAGTGAATCTCCTTCCTTCCCACCGCACACCAGGCAGTGTCCGCACACCAGGCAGTGGGAGGGAGGTTCATGAGGTGTTGAGGGGATAGAATCTTGACTTTAGGGGAAAATCCTTTAGGTTCTCAAATAGAGCACTTATCCCCGCTTCGCAACCTATTGCCTCGCCGGGAGGTTCCATGAGGCAGTGGTAAAGTCTATAGTTCGTGAATATCCTTCCTGGTAACCCCACCCTGAGATCTATTCCCGAAGTCCAATAAGGCCCCACCTGTCCACAGGATAGATACGATAAAGTCTATCCATATCTCTTATCCGCATCTCTTATCCGCACTTCTATTAAGGAAGCAGGCACGATTCATTCTCCGCATATCCGCATCTCTTAATCTCTTATCCGCATCTCTCTGTTCCGCATATCCGCATCTCTGTTCCGCATATGCGGCAATTTGCTAAGCTCTCCTCAGTTAGGGCTATTCTTTATACTATATATATATATTATTCTAATTTAGACTATGTTAGTTAGTAAGTCTGCCTCTCCCTGATGCCTAATTGACCTAATCTGCTGCTTATCCCTAACTCCCTAACTACCAGGAGTTACCTTCCCTCCTACTATTACTATAAGGACGCTACTTCCAGAGAACGAATGAAATCCTTCTGGTTTCCCTATTGGAGAGAATGAATAGAGACCTACCTTAATAAATATGGTTTAAGCCTGCCTGGGTGTTCAGCAATATGCTTCCTTCTGGCTTTCTGAATCTTCTTACTTCTTACTTCTTATCCGCATCTTAGCGATACATCTCCTTTCCTGCCAGTCAAATAAATCTATCCAGGCAATATAGCAATAGAAAGGTTTAGGTTGAATCATTAGCCCTAATGCTTAGGATTAAGAGTTCGTTCGAGTGATTTGTAAGTTCATTGACTCTTTGAAGCGATACATCCAACCAAGCCCAATCAATAAATCCCATCCAGTAGATAATCTAGTTTGACCCACTCAGTAAAGCCCTGATTTAGACTGATTTCCTAAATTATTGCTATTTGGATGGACCACCGATTGAATCATGACCTTAGGCCACACAACAAGAACTCTCCTCGAGACTCACCAACTGGAACTTGGTCTCATTACCTCAGGTGCTCTGATCAAATCTGAGAACATAAAGGAGAGAACAACTGCTTGCTGCCCCAGCTATTAGCATAGCCTTATAGTGGCAGCATAGCCTTACCGACTACCTTGAGATAACTACTGAGAAAAGAAAGGAGAGAACAACTGCTGCTATTAGGTTCTAGAGCAACTAACTAGACGAATTAGCACACCGATGGGGGAGTGCGTAAGCGAGTTCACACCGATGGGTATCAATGCCATAGCCCGAGTGTTAGTTAGGAGCCGTAGCTGTTCTTATGGGCATCTTCTTATTTCTTCCTGGCATAAATACAGACAAGATAGAAAGATTCGGACACAGTTGAGTAGTTTAAGTGACCAAAGGAGAGACAGCAGGGACAAGAGGAAGAGGATCGACCAGCAGCCAAGTAAGTTGAAGAAGCAGTCTATACGACACAGTCTGCACAGTCTGTACAACACAAATCTGTACAATCAGTACAGATCCATACATCAGGCCATACAACTGTTGTTCCGTATAGCTGTTGTTCCTCGTTTTTTGTGCAGGTCGTACCATCTCAGTAGGCCATACAACTCAGTTCTAGGGTGATTTGAACCTACGAATGGAAGAGATGGATCTCTGGAGGATAGTTGAAGGGAAGGCTACAGTTCCTACCAATCCCCAATAGTTTACTCAGTATGAGAAGAAAGTTGCTAAGGCGAAGAGGATCATCTTGGATTTCATGAAGGATCACCTTATTCCTCATATCACAGGAAAATTTACAAAGGAGATGTATGAGGCATTGACTTCTCTGTATCAGAGTGTCAATGTTTTCGAGAAGTTGCTCCTGAAGAATAAAATAACCCATACTCGCATGAATAATACAGACACAGTGGCCAGTTACCTGATTAAAATCACCGATCTTAGAGATGAGCTCTTTGCGATCGATATGAAGATCGATGATGAGGAGTTAGTGCCCATTGCACTAAATAGTTTCTCACCACCATGGGAATATTTTTTGTGGGGTGTATGTATTCGGTAACGCCTGCCGACTCTGCAGATCAGACTGATGAGGGAGGAACGAAGTCACTCGACCACCGGGAGAGGAACAAGAGCGCTTGTGTTCGCTGTATCTACTTCCCCTTGGAAGAGGTTCACATCTCCCGTCAATTCTGGTATTCTGATATCATATATGCAATAAGCTCTGAGGGATTCACTTTTGTTTTTTGAGGAGCCGAAGACAAGCCTGGGGCCTCTTGCCCGATTAAGATCTGGTCTCGCGGTGTATCCTGCAAAGATTATAAGTTGGACCAGCCGAAACCGACTGACCCTGGCAGTGAAGCTGCAAAGACAAAGGAAGGAGTCATTAGTATCCACCTCTTATGACAAAAATAATAACGGAACATCAAAAGAGAAAAGATACCTCTCCGTTATGATGAAGAAGAGGGAGGAGTTTCCCTCACAGTCTCCCCGACTTTACCCTGGGATTGAGACGTAGGCATCACTGTTGTCGATGTCTCTCCCATAGATTGGGTACACCCAGTCGAAACAAATGTCTCGACTCTTTCTCCTTAGGATTAAACCTAACTGCAAAAGAAGAAGGAATAAGCAATTAGGAGAGCTCACAAACGATGGAAGATCCGAAAATTCAGGCACGTATTAACTACAAAGCTTACCATCCGGCTCGATCCCCGATGAAAGCCTCCGAGGAAGGGAAACCTCAGAAAGCAGGGTATCGTCGTCTGCGGGAATAGAGAACTCATGTTAGCAAAAGGAAAACACGATAAGCAGTCCCATAAGCGAAAGAAAGTAAAGCATATCTCACCATAGTAGACGGACCATCATCAGCGACAGGCATCGTCCATTTCAGAGCGTCCCGACGATACGCATCGGTTGGTGTAGTGATTACGGCGCTAACGCTGGGCGATTCTGTAACCGCAAATGGCATTGTGTGTTAGAATCAATTGATCGTAATGCTTTGGTAGTGATGGTGTGGTGATGGTAGGTGTTGTAATTACGGCGCTAACGCTGGACGATTCGGTGACCCAGAATGGAGTCATTTCTTTTTGAAGTAAGAGTTTTCAGGAGTTTAGGAAGCGGGCTACTCCCCGAAAATGCCCGTTCGTTTGTCGTTGGGGCTAAGCAGCATTCTTACTAATAAAGGGGAAGCTCGAAAGCAGCAAACTACGGAGCTCGAAAGGTTTACGAGAGAAACAACTCTACTAATAAAGGGGCGAACGCTTCTACTTCCTTCTCACAGCCTGCCCCCTCTCTCTTCTCCAGTGGACTGAAGGAAATACTGACTCCAGGAAAGACCAGCTCTTATATCTGGTCTAACTCTAGCTGGGTGGAAAGACTGACTCTAGGAAAGACGAGCCCTCTCTCTAACAATCTGGGTGGGAAAGAAAGAGCCAATCTGGTAGGAAAGAATAGCTACTCTCTCTGGGTGGGAAAGACAGAAGAGCGATTCTCTCTCTGGGTGGGAAAGACAGAAGAGCGATTCTCTCTCTGGGTGGGAAAGACAGAAGAGCGACCCATCTCAATAGCGACCCATCTCAATAGCGACCCATCTATCTGGCTAACCCCTTGGTCAAACCATGATATATTATACTTTTCTCCATTTTGTCACGCTTCAACAGGGAGGAGGAGACATAAGAATGACTTACCAATCTCACCTTCTTATCTCCCAACCCATCACCTTCTTATCTAAAGGAAGGAATACCTTAAAAAACAGGTATACATGAAGCCTACCAATCAGTACGAAAGTCTCCCAATCCCGGTAAGAACCTTAAAAACAGGTATACATTTCAAAGAAATATGAGGAACAACCGAACCCGCTTCAGCTCGCTTCGGCCAATCATGCCCTCAGAATAAGAGGTCCCGCTATGACTTGAATAAGAAGGAACAAGGAAGAAACAAAGAAGAAAAATACCTAGATAATAAAAATATATAGGGGGATTCTTAAGAAGTAATAAGTCTACTGATCAGTAAAGAAATTACCTACATAATAGGTATACCTATAGTCAATCCTATTATATACGAGTATCTGGGTGGGCGAATAGATCCACCCGAGGAAAGAGCGACTAATGGAGGGTGGGACTTCTCTCTGATTCCAACGAGTACTTATCTCTGATCTATTCTTGCCTCCCCCGGCTTCACGTTTTCGGGGAATGAATATTTTCATGTTTGCCCAAGCCCGCCCAAACAGTATCACTAACGAACTCGGAGGGTAGGTAGGTATTAAACCACAGTCTGGAATTGCACGGTCAATTGGCCAAGCCCGATCTAGCTTCTACCTGTTGCTCTATTGTCACTCACTCGAGATAGAACTCTGTTCCTTAAAATAAATATGTCACCTTGTTCTACGAATTGGAAGTAGGTGCTATACTATATTTGCTGAGCATCCGCAATAGCGGCGGAAACACTAGGATAGATAGGATTCAACTCTATATACGTTCTTTCGTGCCGTGCGTGACATGCATGACAATTTGTATGCTTGCAACTTGATTCAATTCTGTTTCTAGTCGAATCATAAACAAAAGTATCAAGCGTTTCATATAGAGTTTCAAGTTTCATATATAGTATAGATCCGTTTATCCTTACTAAATACAGCGGTGAGAAGCATGCATTCTTGTTTGGGGGGTTGGGGTTGCAGCTAGTGGGTTGATGGGTTTTTTATCCTCGTTGTTAGGGTTCGGTGTTCCTCGTTATTGATCCGTCGATTCTATCCTTTCTCATTCCCTTTTCTATAGAATCGAGTTGTTGCCTTATTATAATAGTAGGGCTTTGATCGATCATTTCGGGACGCCGCCTTATTGTGGTGGGAGTGGGGGTCATCACCCATGCACCAAGCTCGATCGTAATCTGGAACGGCTCTCTAAAGCAGTGGGCATTCACACTAAAGGAAAGAATGGCAAATGTCAATCTGCCAGTGTGAAACAAATTGAGACTAGCAAATTCATGCGTAAGGTGTGTAGGCTCATTCTTGGCAAGTGAATATGTTACTTATGAGTACCTCAGGCATACACATCTTTAGATTGTGTTGAAGGTAGGATTTTCAATATTGAATAGTGAGCAGTGAATATGATGTATACTATGGTTAGAGTGTCCAAACTAAGCTATATGATTTCAATAGGTAAACTTTCACAAGCCTTATCTACTTATTCCACAACACTACCTAGTGATTCACAAATAGAACTTCACCAAATATCATACAAAATACTCAACCAAGTAGTGCATTCAAAACACATTGACATATATTTCACTACATTTAGAAATCCATACAGATCACCAATGTACCATACATAGAAATAAGGTAGAGATAGGTTAGAAGGCTTCCCTTATTTAGCCTATATCCAGATCTAAATTGGTTGTAGGCATTGTAGATTATCCACTGCCTCTAAGCATCCAGATCCTACAAACAAATATGTCCTAAAAGGGTTAGGATCCACCCCTATAAAAAGTCAAGGGGTTAAAATAGATAATAGATGGTGGCAGTTTAAGCCATATTATTATTATTCCTTGTACAGAGAGGTCCCATCTGTCTGTTACCTAAGCACTCCTTCTATATTTAAGACTCTAATACTACAGTATATACTCAATGTTATTCCTTACCTATGAGTGTGTTTCTCCGGCGGTTGCTTGTAAATTGAAAATAGTGGGTGAAAGGGCCATCTCGGGTTGAGGGTGGCGGATAGCAGGCCCTGGTGTTTTCGTGTCTTATTCTTCTATCAACTTGATGACTTTTCTTATCTCCTTATACTAATATAATTAATCAATCCCTATCTCCTCTTCTGACCTTCCGTTATCTCACTTACAACTCTAACTAAAATAGAAAAGCCTTACTTCCTAATACATCAAAGTTGATTCTCACTCCTTTACCTACACAAATACTTTAGAGTTATCTATTACTATACCTACTTATCAACTATATAAACCTGTCTTTCCTTTCTCTTACTTACGACTCATACTACAAACATAACTTACTTCTATTCCTACTCTAACTTACTACTCTTAAAGATAAGCTTCATACTACTCTTCCTAAAGAATTAATCAACCCTAAGTTCCAAATAAATAATAGTTTCAAATTCCTATACCTACACTTCTAACTTTCTATTTCCTAATCCTTTCTATCTCCTGTAGTAAATCTAGTAGCTGGTCAAATCCCCTAATATGGATGGTGTGTAAAAACTCTAACTAATCTTAGGAAAAAGAATGTGGTGAAATGTTTATAATAGCAGCAGAGAAAGGAAAGCCATCTTAGCAGAGAATCCGAAGTAGTACAATGATTCACAATGAAATAAAGTTTGCAGGGGGTAGTTAAATGTTCCACACTAGCTAGCGGAATCTTTCTATTCCTAGGTAGGCTGACATTCTAGTATGTGATTAGATCCGTACCAATCATGTGCAAACTCATTCGACACTTTTGTAATCTAGGCTAGGTGGAATTGTCATTGAGCAGTTAGTTCACACACTAGCTTAACGGTGGTGATTGGTCGCCACTCCTACGGGTGAAACCTGAGCCGGGGATTTGAGTGAAACCTTGCTACGTGAAGCGATAACTAGCTTTCCTCTCGTTATGATACGTAGCTTGTCGCTCCACACACCTTTATCCCCTCGGTTACGCCTTGTAGACGTCCTGTTATAGCCCAACCGAGCTATCTGGATTTTGACACTCTGATTTCGGATGATACTGCTATGTCGATATCTCTTGTGAGTGCCTCACCCGAAGTGACCCCGAAGTGAAGCACCCTGAGGGCGTGGACCCGTTCCCAAGACCCGCCGCTCCTAATGAGGTTGACGGTAAGCCTTGGACTCCGCACCTCATCCTAAAACGGTAAGCAAAAGGTTAGGCGGTGCCTTGTGAGCACAGGTTGGGTATGGGGAAGGTAAAATGAGCTAGAATCCATTCCTGTTAGAGGTAAAGATGCTACCCTCAAATCCCTTCCACGTTCCGTATGCGATCATGCTCAGGCCAGCACTGAACACTGAACGCTATGGGTGGGGTGGTAATGTGTTCCGCTAGCACCCGCCTGGCAAATAAGAAACATCACATGTCGCATTGGTTGTAGGTTTGTAGCCTCGGGTTTGGATGCCGTGGCAGGTCATTTTTTGCGGGTCAAGGGTTAAGCGGGTGTGTCATCCGAGCTCACTAAAGTGTAGACCACTAACCATTGAGTTTTTACCCGAACCATCGAACAAATGTGCATCTGTTATGGACTTAGATCAGAAGAGAAATACGCATATATGTTATTATACGATGCATGTTAAATTGAAAATAGGAAATTATGTGCAAAAGATCGTTAGATAATCACCTGATGTTCAAGGTTCTTCAAAGAGATAAATGAATAGCGATGCTTATTAACGATGCACTCTTCGCACTGGTAACGCATGAATTCTGCTGCTTCCGAGTCAACGAAGTCAACTACTTTACTTGGTCAACTAACTTAAGCGGGATCTGCTACTATGTAGGTAGGGTGTGGAGTCAACTGACTTTGCTTCTGCCTCTCCTGCCTTTGTTCTTATTGGCTCTGTAACTAGGCGGTATGCTGCCTTTATATATAGTGGTTGCCTGACGCTTTACACCAGTTTTGGGTGGGTCGATCTGTGCTGTGAGCTCTGCATCTCAATCCGAATATAGAACAGAATCCACTGAAGGCTCTGCATATGAGTCAACGGGGTCCGCTGCTTCTGGATCCGGATATGGATCCGACTCTACCATTGCGTCTGTAACCGGCCAAATAGCTGGTACTGAAAGGTACGCCGGGTGACGATGGTGTTAGATTAATTAGTTTACTAATTGCTACTGGTAGTTATGGATCTTGACCCGGAACTGGATATGGTAATGTAGAAACGAATGGAACAACCGGATCTTAATATACTCTGGATATGGATCCTTGCAAAAAGGGGGGTGCCTCTGCCTTTGCTGTGGGGTATCAATATCGATATGAAACCTCTAAGTGGATATTCTGTTATCTCCACCGATGTTGGACGAGATGCTGGTAGGGAAGTTGCTGGGTAAATTGCTGCCTTTGATATTGATAGGTATAGGTAAGGTGAAAGGATAGAGGGTTAAGGGCAGAGGGAAGGTAGAACACACTCGGCATTGACGATCGATCGGAATACAAAGAGCATCGACGGAACACGTGACACAAGGATAACATACCGTAAAGCGTACGAGGAGTAAGCAGCAACGACAAGCACCAATAGCTCAAAAAACACATAACCGATCACCTCACGAAACACATAACCAATCATCGCGCCATCAATCGGATAGACACATATTGGCAAGGCACATCGGACTGAAGACACAACAAAGGTGGATCATCCAAGCAGCGAACAATAAGAGATCAGATCAATCAGATTGGAACAGAACGTATCGTATAGGTCAAGTAAGAAATCCAAGATACACAGCTCAGGCACCCCTTAAGTATAGAGACCAGCAACTAATGAACCACCGAGAGCAACCAATCAACCACTCCTTGATGATGCCTATGCCCGGCTCATCCCATTGGAGCTAGAACCGTGTAGCTAACCGAACAAATAAAACATATAATGAATCAAACCATCGTGGCGTGAGCCGATCGACCGAACTAGGCCAATCAATCTACTGACCCGAATTTAATGTATTGATCTGTGCGCTATCCGTGCATCGACTGAACTAGGGGTATGGATATGAAGCTCCTGCTACTCGTACTGGTGCTGCTGGTGGTGTTGCTGGATCTACTTCTGGCCATGGGCCTGGATCTTGCTCTCTAACTGGGTCTCGCTTTCTCAATCCTTCCTCCCTATATAGATCATCAGGAGGAACTGGGTCTCGATCTCGCTCTCGAAAGGAATCTGGATCTGGGTATGTATCTGTACGATATGCTGGCTTAGATAGATGTCTGGCTCGCTGATATGGCGGGGGTGTAAAGTCGAAACAGGGTATATCATATGTGCATAAACCCGGAACAGGGTAGAATGCGCGTTAAGTCGGAACAGGTAGGTATAAGTGGAGATTTGATCTACACGGATGCTACTGGATATAGATATGGGCAAGATGGTGTTGCTTAATCTGGACCTGGAACTGGGTATGGAACTAGAATAGATGCTGTGGGATCTGGAACCATGCGAAGGTAAGCTGCAGGGTATGGCTCTAGATCACGAAGGTCTGGCTCTGGTGCTACCTTAGCTACTGGTGGTACCTCTACCTCTCTGCTTAAGCTTTAGCTTCCACTCGGTTAACAGGTGCTTATTCAACCCAGGCTACTAGCTTTACCTTTGCTAGTTTTTGATCGATAGGCTATGGATCTTGACCTGGTCCCAGTACTGGTGCTGCTCCTGCATCTCGATCTGCTACTACGGGTACTGCTCGTGCAGCTTGAACAACAGATGGAAGGGATGCACGTAATGGATCTATGGGCTCTGTCACTCGATCTGCTTATGTTAGCGGTGCTACTACCACAGAATAAGCTGCTGCTCTTGGTGCTACTGATGATGGTTATACTGATGGTAGTGGATCGACTGTTGCTACTATTGGTGCTGGTCCTGCTTCTAAACGGGATCGTCTTCTGCACAATCTACTGAATTAACTGCTGAATCGACAGCTTCATTAACAGCTTAGTAAACGGCTTAATCTGCTCCATCAACAGAATTGACAGGATCAACCAATGGAGAAACTGCATAACGGTAGCTTTATGGCTGTCCTAGATCTGGCTTTATTACTTGCTGGCTTTGGCTAAGGCTGGCTTAGATATAGCTATGGCTGGCTGGGAAGGGTAACTTGTGAGTTTGGTCGTGTAGGCTCTGACCCTGATACATTTGCTCTTGGCTCTGCTCCTATCTTTGCTTTCACTGCTGGATCATTTACTGACTACGGGTAAACGAGGTAAACTGCTCTTACTACTGATGCTTTTCAAATTGGTACTGCAACCCTAGTTTCTGCCACCTACGCTGCTGCTTCCCCTGCTACTGGGTTTCGATCTGGGTCAATAAACTCTGCAATTGGCGTAGCGCGGATATAAAAAAACGAGTCTAAGGGATAAACAGGTTAAACCACGGCATATGGATCCGTTTCCGGGAACTCTACTACTGGTGATGCTTCAACGACAACTGGCACTATGGCCTTGGAATGGGCGGGTCTTTCTCTTGCTTCAATTGAAACTGGACCAATTGCAAGTGGAACCGGATCTGCTACTGGTGGTTCAAGATCAAGCGCCTCTGTCCCCGTCATATGCTAGTTATGAATCAATTGGTTATGGTGCCCGCTTAGTGCTGCGAGTCCAGGTGGGTCGATGGGTGCCCGCTTCGGGATGCGGATTCGAACCGCAACCATTCGGTTCCTAGCCGATCGAGGTCACCGTTTCTATATCCCGTCAACGAGGGAAAAGGGGGTGCCCCAAAACAAGGGAGTCTGGCCCGATTCTTATATTGCATCATCAAGGGGTGGGTTTTGACCGATACCCCTTCTTTCCAGTTCCTTTCAGATACATGGTTAACATACCCTTTACTACGGCTTATGAATTCTTGGGAAACGGGGTTGGAATTACTTGGCCATTAAGTCTTGTGAACCCATTGAGACCAAAATAGGAGAAGGAGATACGAACAGAGAGGAATAACCCATTGATAAAAGAACATTAAACCATGTAGTCTCGATAGAGGTACGGAAAACGATTGGGGGCAATAAAGTAAAGTCAGATCTTGCAAGCTGTTCCAACCACTGCTGGATGTGATTCCAAGAGCCGAACGAGAATGAATACCACACATAGGAGTCAAGATCGGGCTTCCTAGTATAATGTTGAACCAATTCATTTCGGATCGATCAAATTGGGAAGTTGTAGGTAAACTACAGAAAACACGACTTATTCTAAGAACCCGGTGACCATACAATTGCAGAAGTAGGATTTTTGGCGAGCAATAAGCACTTAAAGAATACGATTCGGGCATCTTCTCCATCATCTCGAAACAAAGGTTCGGAAGGGAAAGAAAACAACGGAGGAATCCAAATCAGACCTAAATGGGAATTACATGAAAGGTCCTTTTCAGAACCTGTAGTTAAGGGCGTTACTACGATATACAAGAGGAATAGAGACAAACTCGTGATTGGTTTCGATGAATGAAAATCTGTTTATTCAATAGTTCAATAAATAGTCGTCTCATTTGATTACTTATTCGTTAGTGGAGATTCTCAGGTAGGAGATCTAAGATCTACGCCTCCCCATCGTAACTTATACCTTCTAATTTATTGACTTCAAGGCTGGTTCTGAAGTTCTGAGCTGGGTTCGACAAAACCTTTCGGGGTGACAGGATTTGCACCTGACGCGGAGAAGCTTACTTTGGCCCCCAAACGTAAATTATAGATACCTATATATCGTTTGGTGTATACATTTCTGTTATTGTCAAGAGCAAGATCCAACAGCACGAGTAGTCAAAGATGCAGGAGCTGCAGGAGCAGTTAAAGATACAGTACGAGCAGCAGTAGAGATAGCCAAAGCGGAGGTAGCTAGCCACTCACCACCTATGAACCATGCTACTCTACTAGCCCATGCTGATGCTCATCCTATGCTATCTCTAGAGAATCATGTGCTTCCTCCTAATCATAAACAACTTGCATGTCCGGCTTTCGAATAGCCTATGTAACCATATTCTATCACTACTGACTCTGCATATACAAAGGGCAACATCTCCATATTAGATCTACTACACTTGTGCCCATCTCTATGAGACTCTTTGAATGACAGTATGTCTCAACCATCTGCTACTCATGCATCATCTTTGCCATCAACTGATCTACCTTCAGACACTTAAGTTTATCACATCTCCACTAGGCCACTTATAAAGAAGATAATTCAGCCACAACCGTGCCATTGGAATCCAAATCTTTTGCCTTTGATCTTAGTGTTATTAGATAGTTCATTCATTATTGCACATGACCCTACTCTTTTCATCGAGTGTATCGTAATACTTTACTACATGAAGCATGTCTTCATTGACTACTTTTCTAGGGTCAATGTAGTCTCTTATGATGCTCTATTGAATATGCACTACACTAATACATTTGTCACCAAAAGTACACGTCATGCTTATGATTCCTATAATATTTTTTAAATTGGAGTAATCTTTCTCTTCTAGTTGCTAGTGAAAGCGTAAAGTGTCGAGCTTAGTTGGCTTGAGTTTAGAGCTGAGTTAGGGCATAGTTCTAGTAGATATTTTTATCTAGTAAAAGGTTGTAGTAGTAAAAGCAAGGTGGTAGTAATCTAATCCTTGAGTTAGCTTGAGTAAGTAATAGCCAAGGAAGTAAGAGCCTCTAGTTCTATTATTCAGACTCTATTAATTAATCCCTACAAAGCTTAAAACATCTTATCTAATTCCTACATCTCCCTTTCTATAACTTATCTAACTTCTTCATAACATACCTTATAACTTAGACTAGACTTCCTACATCATAAGGAGCTATAGTTTGTAAAGACCAATAAAGACAATGTAACAGTCCTAATTATTGGTTATCTAAAAGAGCCTTAAACTATATAAGGGACAAAGATATGATTTCCTAATATAAACTCTCTAAAGGAAGTCTTATTCTTATCTCTCTAAGAAGCTGATATACTCCTATCTCTTTATTGTTCTTAAAGCCTAATTATAAATTATTACATCTTAATCCCTATCTTTTCTATTCTATTTCAAATCTATTCTAACAATAAAAAGGAAAAGGTCTAACATACACTAATACATAAACCAATCTCTATACTTCATACTTCCTAATGGTTCTTGAATAAACCCTTCTTCTCCTGGGATTAATCTTTCCTGTTATACTTCTACAATATATAAAGAGGAGTTTCTATAGCTTACTATCTAATCTAAGAGACAATCTCTAAATATAATAATCTTCATACCTATACATACTAAAGATATCCAACTCTTTTAAAACTAGACATACTAATCTCTTTCCTACTCTTCATACTTAAACCTATCTATACCTAAACATCATAATCTTAATACCAAATATCCTAAAGCCTTTATAGGAGACAGGGCTGGGTGGATACAGTCAGTGCCAGAAGGTGTCATTGTCCGGTCCATTGACAGAGGGTCATTTACAGCTGGTCAGTGCCACTCATAGCCAGTATCTTTTACAGTGGTCGCCGATAAGGAGGTGGTCGGAGGTCCCCAATAGACAGGAGGTGGGTTATACTTGATAATGATTGATTGATGGCCTCTTTCCAGAGAGGTTGTACCACGGACAGGAAGGTACGGGACGGGGCCGAGTGAGTAAGTCACATAGCTTTTCCGATACCCGATACTCAATATGATAACACCTATCTCCACCAGCACGAGGTCCGGTTGAAAGCTTATCAGCCCACGAACTATCACGAGGTCTGTGTAACAGATGGAAGGAAACAACTTGCTTGGCCAGATGGGGACTACTTATTCTTTAGGGCACTTACTTTATCTATCTTATATAAGCTTCGCACCCTTCCCCTCCTCACCCTTATGGGTGAGCAATAAATAACCTTTGTTGGGAAAGCGGCTCCGCTCCAAGTTTAGGAGCTGCTGTAGGTGGTGTTTTACTATTTGCATAATAAATGTGCATCCTCCGCTGCTGGATCACTGCGGGAAGGTCATAGTATAAACCCGTATAGTCGAAGTACCGGACGGACAGGAGCTGCTTCACGGGGTTATTCAAAAAAAGAGATACTGTCCTTAGGGGATGGTTCAGCCAAAGCGTCTGTAAGGCAAAAATTGACTTAGTTCTCAGGATCTCTTTGCCCATACCGAGAAAATGATGCCAAAAGCTCGCTCGTCTTTCAGAATCATCCGAACTGGAACGTCCACCCACTCCCACCATATAGGATATAAAGGTAGTCCCACTCACCTCAAATATATGGTGTGTCAAAATGGGCCCTTGCAGACTTGCTTGCTGCCAATCACATATTCTATGTTGTTACACAACCCACGCCTATTACTCCTCTCTATGCCGCTGAACTTCGTGAATGAAGGAGACTAATGCGCACTGATTCTACCATGTTGGCAATGCATTTTCTCTCAGAAATTCGTGCTGCAGCTCTCTCTCACATCATTTTCGACATCTCAGAGAAGCAATTGCTGCATTTCTTTTTTTGGCTGCTCCACTTTTCCCCTTGTTGTTTGTGTTTCATCTCTGTTTCATGTCAACCAGTTCTTTAAAGCTCCTAGCTAGGATTTCTATTTGTTGCATTCTGCCTGCATTTACATTCATAGCTGCTGCATTTCATTTTAGATTTATAAACCCAGATTATGGCAGCCAGGCCATAACCAGAGGGTTCGCCATTTCAACGGAGGAAGGTCTAATTCCTTTGGCCGAGTGAACGTGTGAAGTTTACAAGGGACTTTTCCCCGTGTAAACACCAGTCTCTGGTTGCAGTACTGTTGAAATTGAGAATGCTAAGTACAAAGATGTTCTCCATATTCCTGGAGTGGAACCAAATCTTCCTCTCTATTTACCGTATTACTGGCACCAATAAAAGGTGGAATTTTGGCCAGATAGATCGATTGTTAAAGACAACAATGACGACTTCAAAGTTGTTACCTATGGATATTGTGATGAATCCGAACGTATGTACAAGTTGGGGAAGTCTTCTACACCTCCAGCTTCGAATAAATTCATTGCAATGGTGGCCGATGCAGATGATGACAGTAAGCTATGGTACTTTCGTCTCGATCCACACCAACTATGAATCCTTGAGGCACATGAGTTGTCTTCGCCTTGCTGAAGGCCTTCCACAGATCAACCCTCCCAGTGGTGTTTGCGAGGGATGTGTGATGGGAAAGCATCACCGAGAGTCCTTTCCAAAGTCAAACTAAGGACATGAGGAAATATCTGGGATACATACTATATGAACTCTCGATACTAAAGGAAATGTGACAGCATGGGTGCCCGTATGCAATGGGATACTAGGCTAGGGCAACCCATGTAGGTGGAAAACTACCGTCGGGCAAGGGCAAAATGCAAGATGGATGGGCTAGGCCACATGCCCGAATGGGTGGGGAGGGACCTAAGGGCATATTCCAGGATGGAAAACAATTAAAATACCACATTATCAGAGGGGGACATGCTACCTATATGCCAGTTTTATCAATTATACCTGAAGGCGAGGTGATGAACATGTTTCAAAATGACGGAAAAAGGCTCCCGAACATATGACCTGCACACATATAAAAAATATCACAGGGTGAAAGTAGTCATGAAAATAAAACCAGTAATGCAGACTGCATGGAAAACCAAGCTATGGAGGTAAGGATAAAGTGGATGATAGTAGCTGACGGATGTGTCGTAGCGTGTGGAATCAATAAATATAATAGGGATGGTGCTGTTAGGTTTGTTGACTATTGGGCCCTCCATTATATTTTAGAAGAATAAGTAAGGTTCCCTGCCTGTTTTGTTAGTAGCTTAAAGTAGTGTGAAAATAAGGGTAGGGGTTGGCCTCCTGTACACGAAGATAGAAAGCCCGGGGGCGCGTCCTGGTAAGAGGATCAGCTCGGAGGGAGAAGGAGAGGAGGGCATGAAGGGATGCTGTAGGCTGTGACTCTCGAACCACTGGAAGGGGTGTTGGGCGAGATGCCGATGGTGAATCATAGCCCGCTCCTGGTTATATATAGGCTACGACCTGTGACCGAGCATCCATACTTAGCCTATTATATAGAATGGGATATACTAAAAAACCAAAATGGGAGTCAAACTAGGGGGCCATTAGATGGAACAAAGGAACCAGGTATACAAAGAAACGGAACTAAACTACACCTATCTCCCCCTATGGGTCAGCCGAATCTGTGACTCGAACCGTTGCTTCTTTTGTGGGGTCAACTGCTCGCTTCGTTCGGATTCAGTTCGAGTGCCAATTTAAGTTCCACTTATAGTGGAATCATATTAAGTTGATCCATAAGCTTTAGCACAAGCATCAGCTCGAAAGGCATATCCAGATCTCGTACCGGTTGGCCTCATTGACCCAAAAAACCTAGCATCTAAGGCAGAGTGAAAGGCAGAGGCATTTGATCGAGTGATGAAAGCAGATCCTATTGTAGTGGTTTCACCAATTGTTGTTGAACCAGAGTCACCCATATGTTCCGACAACAAGAGCTTATGTTCCATGCGAAGTGACAAGGCAATTTGTACATATCCAAGGTGAATCGTGCAAAAGCAATCTAAGTTCCAGCTTCCCTGCCACCACTAGTTTAAGTTCCAGCTTCTCCACTACTATCTTGCCTAGTTCCAGTTATTGACCTTGATTCATTTGATCCAGGACCAGCTTCTCTTCGCCCAGAGGCGGATCCTATTTACCCATTTACAGATCTAGATGCAGAACTCCCCGTTGACTACCCAGCAGATCCAAATCCAGTCCACAGCATATCCCGTAGTTTCAGAACCAGAAGTAGGAGAGCCAGAGGCATGGACCAAGGTAGCAAAAGCAGGTGCGGGTTACCAAGTGGAAGTGGTGAAACTAAAACTCGGTCCAGAAGTCATTACATATGCGAAAGAAGAGTGAATTGGAGAAGGAGGCCAGATTGTGACTTTTAGACAGTTGGTCAGGGAAGCCTTCAGTATGCCTTGCTTATCCGTAAGTCTGTTCAGTTGGGCTAAAGCTTGATCAAAGGTCATTAATTAGAATTCATCTCATTAGAATGACTCTACTTGTAGTTCATCTGACTCTACATGTAGTCCATCTGATAAACAACCTTATTCCTAATGTCGATCAAGTGGGAAAGGAAGGAACTCAAACAAGTCATTCTCCAGGGAACATTCAAGGTCAACATTCTTGCTAAGGTAAGGAAAGGAAAAGCCATTGACCAAACAACAAAACAACCAAAGGTGAGCATTCTCCAAGGTAAAGGGTAAGATTCTCCAAGGTAAAGGGAAGGGAGCTCGGGTGCTATCTGCCTTAAGACGAATGACGAAAGCAACTCGGAAGCTACTTCGTTAAAAGCGAAAGCGAAAGCGAAAGCGAAGCCTTCAATGTGGAAGGAAAGTGACGTTGACATCAACTGACGAACGCAACCACAGCAACATATATAAGAATCTAGCTCGTAGTACCTCGAAAGAGGCACTCCTCGCTGATGAAAGGTTCGCTGCGCTCACTCAGAGAAACGGTTCCTTTCTTCCTTTCAGTCAGAGAGAAAGCTTCGTCGGGTTCGCTTCGCTCTCCCTCTCTCTTCTCCTGTTGATGCAGTGAAAAATGAGTAGTAGGGTTTTGCCCTTAGATTTAAGAATGTGGAGCAACCGAATCTTTAAGTTGTCCACAAAAACAAAT
>Ga0316213_1000008_pt1 | contig 27180 bp, 22 predicted proteins | sample NRE2metagenome_FD_207798 | JGI IMG/M metagenome (GOLD analysis project Ga0316213, IMG submission 207798) | Spruce roots microbial communities from Maridalen valley, Oslo, Norway - NRE2 | ecosystem: Host-associated > Plants > Roots > Unclassified | place: Norway: Oslo | collected 2017-09-14
TCCGCATCTAGCAAGCAAGTGAGAAAAAGCAATCCCTGTTCATCGACCAACCGGCAAGCAATCTCTAAGCAGTGGTCCTGCGGCCTATCGGTTCTAACCTGCCTAGGTCTTCTGCTTAGCGTAAGATATATCTAAATGGGAAAGCAATAATCGATCAGCGGGTTCATTCTTTTGGTGGTCAATTTAGTGTAGGCCCTTGGTGTTTCTAGGTCCGCCTGTCCCAGGGCTATGGTTGTAAGGGGGGGAGTGGGGTGAAGGGTTCCCCGGTGTGTGTTGGAAGGGGGGTTTTAAGTAGGAACAAGCTGTGTTTGTTCCGTAGCGTGCAACTTTAATTGGCTGCTATTTCCCCAGGGAGGTAGGAACAACAAGTGTTCCGTAGCAGTAAGTGAAGTAGGAGCTAATGTTCCGTATATGTAAGTGAGGGGTTGGGGCCCCAGTGGTATGTGTGTTGGTGGGCTGGCGCTTGGAGTGCTTGGTGGGCTGGGCAGGGGAACACGGGGTAAAAAAAGAAATCTTGTTATCGTGGCAACTTGGCTCAATCAATATCTCATCTGGTGGCAACTTGGAAACCTCAATCACAATATATCGTCTGTAGGCAACATCATGGGAAAAAGAATCTCTCGGGTAGGAAACTAGCCCGGGAGAACTCCTCAATCAATCTCATTTTGGACTTGTTGTTTAAGGCTTCTTCTGTTGGAAAGGCAAAAGGTTTTCGGCTTAGGCTTTTGGTTAAGGCAAAAGGATTCCTTCCTTATACGGGACTTAGTGACTCTATTCTGGTGATGAAGGCTGAAGATGAAAGGTTCAAGGCTGGCATCTGTGGTACTTCCTTGGTGGGCTAAAGGAGGCTCCTGGCAAAAGATTACTTACATCTGTTGGCCCTGATAAGGTGGGTGTGGGGTGAGGCTATAGGTGCTAGGCTATAGGTGCCGGGCTAAAGGTGAAAGGAAAAAGGGTAAAGGTTCCTGTCTTCTGCCTGATGGTGGCCTTGGTGAGTCTGGTGATGAAGGCGAAAGGTGAAAGAAAGGTCAAGGGCTGTTCCGTCGAGGTAGAGTAAAGAAAAGAATGGGAAACAGTTCAGAGCGAAAGAACAAAGAAAATATATATGCTCATTTATAATGCACGTTAACACACCTATACCTTTAAGGGAATTACAGCGGATACGCTTTTCTCATAGCTACACCTCGATCTCGACCTCGACCCTCGTCCGACCACCGGGAGGAGTGGATAAATCCCCTCAAAAGAAAACCTTGAACCTCGAACTCTTCCTCGAACTCTTCCTCGAACTATATCCTCTAACCTATACCTCGATCCTAGACCCTTGACCTTTACCCTTGACCTCCACCTCGAACCATACCCTCTACCGCTACGGAGAACTCGACCTCTACCACCCTACATGGTAGATACCTCTACTACCCTATACCCCACATAGAAAACCCTGACCCCTGACCTCGACCTAGACCAGAGAATAGCGTTAGAATAAGGAGCTTTAGCAAATGGTTTGTTTGTCGGCCGAAAGAAAAGCATTTCACCAGTTTCATCGCTTTAGCTCATGGCGGACTTAACTGAACGGTATGGAACTATGGTACTACTTCGACTAATGAAACACTGAACGGGACGGAAGGAACTATGGTGCCTCTTCCACCTAACGGAACCAACAGAACCAACAGATCGTGTGGAAGGAAGGAAAAGCAGAGCGCATTGGACCGATAAGAGCGTAGCTTAGGACTATGAACTGTTACGCAGAGCAGAGCGCAGAAGAGCAGAGCCCAGAGGACGGTACGAGACGGGACGGAACAGAAAGAACTACGGTACGGGAAAAGATGAACCAACTGATCGTGTACGCAGAGCGCAGAAGATGGAACGGTACGGTACGGGACAGACCGATAAGTGTGCTCACAGCCCAGAGATAGGACGAAAGGTAGGTTACCATAAAGTGTTGTGTGTATCCGCCCTTGTCAACGCCATATCAATCGTCGCTATTGCCAAGGCCAATCACCATCAAAATCGACTTTGAAATGTGCATTGGAACCTCCTCAATCATCGAACTTGCCAAGCCAAGCTTGTAGTGCCTCCCCCGAATATGTTCTTCAATTGAGTCAATCCATCAAGTCAAGCCCGTCTCTTATACCTGTCCTGTGACCGCTAGTGTAACGGCACCCACCAACTGTGGGACCGGACTCACCCAACTGCGCATGGATCAAATCCAATCAATCACTACTCATCGGTGACTACTCACTAACATCCTCGCTCGCAGTGTCGGCAACACCCTGCCCTGTGCCCCTTCCCTAGATGGGCTGTCTAAATAGGTGGGCTCTTGGATAAATCCTCCTGGCATCCCGCTTCCTCTCCCATACGGTCGAGCCAGCTTTCGCTTCCTCAAGAAATCAATCATTCCACCAACCATTTATTCAACGCCTTCCCTTCCCGGTAACATGTGTCTGCCTGCCCCCATCGATCCTTCCGTCCGTAGTCCCGCCCATTCCGGTATCTGTTTTCAATCAATCAATCTCTTCTATCTCTCCAGCCCAACCGAGTATCCCAGCCCAGTATCCCGGGAGCCAAGCCCATTCGATTAGCCAAGCAGCCATCCCATTTGATTAGCCAAGCAGCCACAGTCGAGTAGCCCAGCCGAGTAGCCTCTTATCCCAGCCAAGCCCAGCCAATGATCCCAGCCCAGCTCTTCCTATTGAACACCGAGTGGGAAAGGGGTAACCGGCATGCCCTACAACCTATATCAATTTACTAGTATCCCATACTCCTATCTGTCCCAACCATTCTATACTTGACCGAAATGCAACTTTGGCGGCAACATTCACTCATATAAGTTCATTTTGGTGAGGCGGAGTAACGTGAAAAAGTCGAATGCAACCGGTCGAAAACTAGAAAGGAGAAGGGGGTCCGCTCCCTCGCCTTGAATGCGGCCAAAGCCTACTCATGATATTCTTTGAATAGAGATGAATAAAATGGGGTTGGCTGGAAGTGTATCAGCTCGGGGAAAGGAGGCCAGGGGATAGAAAGGAATAGATAGTATATGTTAGCCCGGGAAAATAGATGGATAGTGGATACCACTTAGTGGGTGGGGCTAATGATCCGATTTCCAGTCCGTCTCTTTCTGTTGGTCGGGCTCTCCCCCTAGCTCGTTGGTTCCCAGGGAGCCAGGGAGCCGTAGCAGGGAAGCAGCAAATGGAATAGAATGAGTAAGCGAATGAGCTAGAGCATAATAACGTATATTATCTTTTATATATGGTGACATCATAACAGAGACGCCCAAGGTTACTTATTTGGTAAGGGGGTCGAACCGAAACAAAGAAGGGTCTCTTGAAGCCCAATTATTTCATACGTACAGAAGTTATTCCCTCTTGTAAAAGGCATAGTTAGTTGGCTGAATCGAAAGGGATAAATAGGCGGTCTAAATATTGTATCTACCTCAATCTTACGGGCAGCTATCGTTATTGAAGTTAGGGTGTAGAGCCAAGGTAGAACCATTGAACTATTGAACCAACAACCGGAAGAGCATAAGAATGAGAAAAGCAACGGTACACCCGGGAAAATATTACCGATCTTAGTGCCGGAGTGGAACATCATATCTCCGCGGTTAGATCCTCCAAGCTTTATTCCTCAATTGCTATACCGATACTTAGCTTTGAGATCATAGTGCCCGACCACTAGAATAAAGCTCCTTATGTTCTCCGTTTATCCTCCCAATGCATCCCAGGATTTCCTCCCGATCGGCACTTAACCATCCCATCCCGTTTGACCCCTAACCAAGCCTAACAGAGAGCATTTACTACACCTTAGAGTACGCTCATCAAAGTGACTGCTTCCAATCATTAGTGCATGCTTCCTCCATAGCTGGGATAGGATGAGGGGATTCGTAGAAGCAATGGCTCCAGCACAACGATGGAGCATTCAAATGGATGACCTCGCTCTCAAATGGGTAGAAAAAAAATGACGAAATGAATCTAAGTGATCTAAACAAATGAGCCCACCAAGTGCTACGGGTGCATTATATAAAGACAGATGCGCATTTTATATCTGATCTATCCACCCATTAAACGCATTGACGTATATCAAAAACATACCTAATCATTGATGATCCACTAGTATTCGAAGTCTCTCCGCTCATAGCGATTCTCTGGATACAGAACAGGGTGTGTAATTTGCTATTGTAGCTCAATCGCCGATGTGTGTCTCGTAACAGGACTACACTCAAAGGCATACAGGTGCTGCATGGCTGTCGTCAGCTCGTGTCGTGAGATGTTTGGTTAAGTCCGCCCCCATCTTGTGTCGCTAAAGCATGCATGCGACTTATTATCCAGCCGGCCTCTTGCTCGCATTTATTAAGTAGTGCTTTATTACGTTCATCATGTATTGGTTAGTTAAAGTGATCCTTCGTAAAGTCTTTTTGGCATTTCAGCCTCTTTTCTTCCATTTGATAAAGGCATTCGTAAAGTAAGAGGCATTTAAGTCCTTTCCTGGACTTCCGTGGGCCTTCGTAAAGTAAGAGGGTAAGGACCAGAAAACAGCAGCTTTTATTGATGTAAATACCACAACCGAATTAACTAACCAAGCAGACCACAAGGAGGAAATGAATGATGGGAAGTGAATTCCATAAGCCTGCTTCTCTCCAATTCGAACAGAATTCCCTCACTTCATGTATCCGCCTGTCCTTCGAATTGAACCAACAATAAGACCTGCATGTTCTTCGGAACGGATATAACCAGGGGTTGGAGTTTCATGAGCGGACTCTCTCATTTAGTAGCCTGTACCCGAACGTATAATCGTGATTCATCCGATCCCGATTATTGGATTAGCTATCGATTGGTTGCAAGTACTACATTTTGGGTTATTTATATTGAGAGACAGATGGTAAAGGGTTTACGAGTCTGGGGTTTAAACAAGCCTAAGGATGAGCTATCCCACGTCTCACCCAATTCCGATCGGTGTTTCTCTAAACATTAGCAGCTTTAATAATAAGCAGCGCGGGAAGGTTTATCTTGTTCGACCGGTCCTCTCCCCTATAGGGTAAGGGTTAGGCCTTGGATGGGGGATGGAGAAGATATCTTATGGATTCGAGGGCCTTCCAGAGAAGGTATTGGTTATTCTCTCGAGTGGTTGGAGCGGGACCCGGAGAATAGGTTCATGTGGGGTTTTTAAGCCGATCCCCTTGATGATGCCAGTGAACCACAATCAGTGAAGGCATCTGAGCTAGATCGAGAGCCGATTTCATATTCCCCAGTTCCAGCCATTTCTTTAGTTGACCTAGAAGGGGCAGAGCCTATCTAAATAAGGTTATGGTAGTAAATCAAATTGAATAGCGGCTGCTAACGCGTCAAGATTTGATTGGAACACGTAAATATTGAACTACGGGCAGGGGTTCTAGGCGAAGCGCTGGCTCTATGGCTCTCTCTACTCCCGCCCTTGCTTCTCCCGTCTCCGCCCCTGTAAATGGCTCTCCTTTAAGCCTTACACCATTGATACTACTTGTTGCCTGCCTTTATTCGAGCTGCGGGAGAACTCTGTTGGCGCTGACTATTTAGGTCCTCCACTTCTGGCGAATGGTAGGGTTCTCTGCTCCTTCTTCGTTGATCCAGTGGTTCTGATAAGAGAATATAATAGGCAGCAGTCCCCGCAATTAATGAAGCAAGTTGTATAGGTAGAAAGGTATAGTTATTCAGGTAGGTAGTTAGCACAGGCATGAACCGAAAGGCAGGTAGATCAATTCCTAGCGATAGAGTTGGTTCTAATGGATGAATCATATCGTCAAGACTCGGCCGGAAGAAAAGGTAATAGCGGTACCCGGAAGGTAATAGTTGTACCAAGAATACTTCTTCATAAGGAAAGGGAAGATAGGGTAAAGGGGGTTCCTAGTCAAGGTTATCAATGTTTTACCCCTACAATCATAAACCATGCAAAGAAAGCATTCTTTGACTTCAAAGTTGGCTTCCTCTGTTTCCAGCTTGTATTGATTACCCGTATTCAGGCATTACCTGTATTATGGAATCATAGTACAAGATTGAACAGTAATGGTTACGTAACTACATAGGTACTCGTATTAGCTTGTATACATGTTTCGATATCACCTGTAATGAATACGGTTTACTCATAGTAACTAAGCATCTTGTCTGTTACCTTATTCAAACCATTAGACTCGTAGTGATTGCACAGCTTATACTAGTGATTAGTACGAGCTATACAAACCATTACACTTTGAATGCAGTTGAGTCTATACAGGGCATTACTTCTAACTATGAATATGTGGTACCTATATGATTCGTTTGGCATTTACACTATGTTTATGAGCATGTTGTATCCGTATTTATTACTAGTAGTAGTTCCAAGGTTGTTTTCAACTAGTAGTATTACACTTATATTGATGACAGAGATAAGATAAGCCCATTCCTTATATAAGTACTGTTAAGTTCTATTCGTATCGCTCAGCTTACTCATACGGTAACTACAGGTACTGAATAAGAGCAATTAGGGCATATAGTAGTCCATAGTACACCATGGATGTACTAGTATGACTATCCTGTATCACCCTTAGTTCTAGTACCATACTGAGATTACCCGGTGACTAGGGAACAAGGGGAATAGATAGGATGGATACTACACAAGGGTCAAGCTAATCCATAATCACTAGTATCAACTTAGTTAAAGCATAGAGCTCTTTTTTAGTGAGCACATATCCATAGCTTAGTTCTAATCACTATATGACCGTAATCATAGTGTACCAGTAATGCCGAGTAAGCTTAACCTTAATATGAGCTGCTTCTAGTTTAGTATTATATAAAAGTCCATGCATACTCTGATGTCGTCCCCTCCCCTGTTATTATATGTATTCACTCCTAATATACCTGGGTGGGAAGTATAGAAGGAGAGAAGAAGGACCTTCATTAGCTGTCTGAACTTCCCATCCCTGAACCCTTCATGAGATGTATGGGGCTGTGAAGGAGAGAAGGAGCTGGGAATGAGAGAATGCAGTAGAGATAAGAAGGAGAACGCCACATCCTCCAATCCGCCCTGTAAAGGAGCTTAACTTTTGTTAAGGAGGCGTCCCTATAGATAGACTTCCCTGTTCATGAGCGCCTTCTTCGTACAGTAAGGAGACTATATGTCTTCACTGCAGGATCGAGCTTCACTGGGAAGGATAGAGCTTCACATGCCCTTCTTCACATCCCATACCTGAAGGAGATACGTGAAGCAGAGAAGGATAGATGTCTTCCCTTCCCTATCCTTCCTACCTGGGATTACCCCCCTCATCTCAATCCCTGCTTCTTCACCCCTCACTTTTTTTTACCTCGCTATCCTTTTTTTGGTGAGCCCTCTCTCCATCATAGGTTTAATCAGCAGGAAGGTCGGAAGGAAAGTCCTCTGTAAGGGGTTAGATTATACCAAAGAATCTAAGTTTTATGCGGCTAATGCGAGTTCTAGTTTCATTGGAGAGGCGCCCTTCGAGGGGTGAAAGTGGGGATACAGCGCATTCAAAGGTCCTTTCAATACTTCCTTCGACAGCTCTACCACCCATACTTCCATCGATAGCTCTCTCTCCGTCCACTACTGCTCGCTAACCATCTCCCCCGCTCATGCTTCCATCCAATAGATATCCCTCCGCTCAGACTTCCTACTGCTCTCCCTACCGCCCACTACCGCTAGTTCACGAACAAGCAATCTCCCCTTCCAATGAACTTCCTCTGTCAAACGAACCTGCCTGAACCACATAGAATAGATATTGATTGATGATTCTTTATCTATTTTCTCTTTCTTATTTGAGCAAGGTAGATTCCTACACACCGGATCTTATCGCGCATTATTATTAGTGTACTTCAGATTTGGCCTTTCAGACGCTTTCATCCCTGTGTTTGTATGGCTACGGGAGGACCTAGACGAGTCTTCGTTCTCCCAAGGCAGGGATATAGAACCTGACCTGTACGATATTTAGTTTAACCTAAGCCAGGGATATTTAGTAGCGGGACTGGTAATTTGATCCATTTACGAGTAGGATTTCTACTAAGCCGGGGATAACCTTACAATTAGTCGGGCTCTCCTAAGGCTTGGATACTACTGGACCCTGGACAAGTCTGAGCACCTAAGGCTGGTTTATACACCACTTGATCTTGGACCATCTAGTTGCCGAACCCCGCAAAGCAGCTCCTGTGCGGCCGGTGCTTGCACTAGCCGGGGGTTATATGACCTTGGCGTTTTGATCCAGCAGCGGATGATGCCCTTATATATAATATAAATAGCCAGTTTTCCACCCTTTCGATGCTCTGGTATATCGCCCACAGGCGCTCATCGGGCAGTTGAAGATATAAATAATGCCCTTTAAGACGCTTTGGCTTGCCTATGTCTCCCTTACTTTGTGGACGGCTCCCAACCCTTCTACTCTGGGTTGTGCTTGGACGAGCCGGTTCCTACTAACGATGGCGGCCTTTGGGGATGTTATGAGTTCACCGTACATATTCACCCGTTTCTCGGAAGAACAAGTATAGGGGCCGCATACAGAAGAATCTTGCAAGCAAGTAGAGGTGACGGATCCTTTAGCCCCGGACCATACAGATAGTTTATGGATGGATAATAGCTCCCCGTACAAGGATAAGGAGGAGGCCCAGCCCTTTACAAGTTGGTGCTTGCCGGGATCAACCTTATTACGGATCCATCAGAGCCAGTATCCATAGATAGGTGCTGGCTCAGAATAGCTTCGTCCATCTTTGTGGCTGCATCCAAGGAGATATCTGTACTACATTCATTCAATAATTATACAAATAAGAGCTCCGTACATCTAGGTTGCTGCTTCCAGAGATACCCGTACTACGATCATTAGTCATATTAAGGACCGTAACAACAGTTTGACTTTATGGCTCCTAATAAACATGTTATTCCGATAAGCGTTTCAACTTGATAACGCGCCCGAACAAAGGAGGGCGAGGTAAGTGTAAAGTTGGACCGCGATACCAGGTCGGGCAGGACCTTAGACGCATATTCTGGTGAGGTGCAGGTGGGAACCGAAACATATCTTATTGGCTTGCTGGTATTTACAAAATAAGTATCATTTGGGTGAGCAGCCCCATAAGCCGTAAAGTGAGGGAACTCTCGTACCGTAGTGTGAAACCATCTACCGTAGTGTGAAACAAAGAGGGGGGTGGATGGGAAACAAAGGGGGCGTAAAGAAGGGAAGGGAGGCGCGGAAGAAATCAAGGGGTGTATAAATGGACGTTGGAAAGCGTAATACGAAGTCGTCGCTAAAACACCTTTATAATCAAAGTGATAGTGATCCAACTCATTCCGCCTCAGATTCGTGATAAACTGGATCTCTTGTTTCGTGATAAACAGAATATGTTGGTGAATCAGTTGGATATTCATTAGTTGGCGAATCGTCTGTTGTTGAATTGTCCGTTGGAAGATAATATGTAAGCTAATCAGCTAGCTTTCTTCTATTCTCTTTCACTTCCTTCCTCACCCACTGCCCATAAGAAATGCGCATGAAAAGCGCTTATAATGCCCTTCTTGAATGAGAGTTCCGCAGCTTACGAGCCAACCTTTCCCGATGATCCCTAAGATCCTTCATCTCCATCCGCAGCTGAATCCGCATCTCCATCTTCAGTACCCGCATCATCTCCAACAGCTGCCCTCGAACCCTTGTCCAGATCAGAAATGGGAGCTTCGGTTCAGTCACAATCCTTTTTCTTATCCTTTTCCGGTCTATGCCGCTTACGGCTTTGCAGCTTCCATCCCAATCACTATCCCGAGACGAGTTAAGGTTGACGGCTTCTCTGGCAAAGAAAAAGCCAGGGAGTAGGATAACTATCCCATGAGCATAACGAGGTAAGGTTCCCGGCTTCTAAGCGCAACACGCAGTTATCGCAAGGTATGACCATTGCTAAACAAGCCCGGGAGGTCCTGGTCCCAGCCTGAAACGTTACAAGGTAGTATCCATTGCAAGAACTATCTCGGTAGATGCTAACCCGCCCCCAAGCTTAGTAGGTTGACGAGCGCATGAGCAGGACGAGGTAGGTCTCCAGCGGAATGGAATAGCAGGACGAGGGCTAACCGGCGGACTAACTATAAGAGGTGCATGGCGCACGAACCAGCTAGCGATACCCCTTTCCTTTGATGGGACACCAGTTCGGGTAGACCCCTCCTTTCTCATTTCCCACGATGAGGGCGTATAATGCTGTCAGATATCGCTTGGCACCATGAGGGCGGATCATGGGCGTACCAGTAAAGAATCTAAAGCATCGAACGAACTAATTCCTGCATAGATCTATTTGCTGGATAGATAGGATAGAGCCAGTGGTGATATGCTGTCAATATCCCGTATAGCAAGGGATAGAAGCAGTAAAGAAGCCTTCCTTCAATTGGACATAGCGCAGGTATGTGAAAAGCAAAGCCACCAGGCCTTACGGTAAAGGCCTAGTAAGATAAATCCTGGCAGGGTCAGAGAGAAAAGAAGGGCAAGGTCCCGGTTGTTTCCTTAAAGGCTAAGAGATAACGCTAGGCGGTATGACCAACAGTTTTGGAGTGGGTTATTTTCTCTTCCTTCCCGCCCGAGTTGGGTTTTGTCGTTGACGACGGAGGAAGCACGCAGGCAGCGCAGTATACTTACTGCCCTAACTGTCCAATCAGATATTGGGACACTGGAGCCCACCCCATAGTTGTTTCAAAACTTACGTCTGTTTGTAGTTCCTCGCTACGTGACGTGAGGGCGGGCCGGTCGGCACTCGCTGAGTTGGCCTCACTTCGTCCAAGGTAGTTGTTCCTTTCCCTCCAGAGAGGGAGGTAGGTAGGGAGGCTGAGAGCCCGGCATTTGAAAGCCAGGTTGTGGGTGGTCGGTATCACAGCTAATCCTACTACAACGCTCATTCATTCAGGTTCGAAGAGAGGTTGTTTCCCTCTCACAGAGATATACGCCAGCTATTCTTGCTTGATAGCGGGGAAAGGTGGTTCTATGAGACAGGTCATACTCTTTTTAGCCCTGCTGTGAGACGCCCCAAGATATATGCATTCCCTGCCTGAAGGAAGGAAGATAGATTTAAAGGGTGTGAGTTTTATCAATCATCCGCTTAACATACTTAGGCAATGCCAAGCTTCTCGGGGTAGGGCTTGGCTTTCCCTTCCTTCAAACAAAGAGAGAGAGATTCAGGAGTACTTATTTCCTTGGCCGGGAGGGGGCGGGAATAATTCGCGGTTGTAGTAAAACGAACAAACGAAAAGAAGAGTGTGGCCGACACAATTGCTGGCTGGAGCTACGCTTTGAAACCACTCCCTCCAGGGAAGGAGAGGTTTCAATAGGGGAGGAAGTTACCTCTCCCTGATGAGTTGTGCTTGGTTCAGAGCCCACAATCTCAGTTTCTCCTCCGGTTCCTCCTGCTGATGGCTCAACCCTAGCCTTCTTTTGCTCTGATTCTCCTTGATCCTTCTCATCCTTCCTTTTCTTTACAGGTAAGGGAGGGATGGATAGATAGATTGAGAGATAGATATATCTTCTTAGGACCAATATCTATCTCTAGCTAGTTACCGACATGCAGGAAACTAGATGAGACTCAATGAGGAGCACAGTGCAGCGGACAGAGTTGTGCTCTTTCTCAATCTCGAGATATATCATTAGTAGAGACTCGAAGTTAGGAGCCTAAAGACGTTAGTTACCGATGTCATCTATTCATTAATGCTATTTCTCTAGAGACGGCATAAAGAATGCATTAATGTCTAAATAATCTCATATATAAGAAATAAATGCCTTATATAAATTAAATCATTCCTCTCTTTTCCTTCCCACTCAGTGACTAATGGGAATGAGCGTGTGAAGCACGATCAGCAAGCCTTGGCCCAAGTGATCAGGCCTGGGCCAGCGTAACACCTACCGAGAGCAACTGAACCAACCGAGGGATTGGCCTTTCTTTCAATCGCCTTTGCTTTGGATCGCTAACTCAGGCCCAAGTAAGGTGGTGGTATGCCTATTTCTGATCTGACCCTGGGGATCTATTTCCTTTACTTGGTTGGCCTAACTTTTCATTATGCACCGGAGTCTAGATGGAAAGAAAGCGGATATAACGTATTCACCGGGAACCGCCTTCCTTTATTTATATTCCCCCGCCTACCGCGGTGCAGCGGACTAAAGGGTTGGCTTTATCAATATATCTCACCGGTATAATAAGAGTCGTTAGTACAGGTAAGAGCCATGACCTTCAGGGTTGGCCTAAGTAAGATCATTTACAAGGTTCGAAGAAAGGGGTCCCTACCGAGGTGAAATGAGAGCACCCCAAGATCTATTTGTTAGTTAAATGTTAGAAAAGGTGTGCTTTTTTCAGTTTGACTGGAGGGTGATAAGACCAGCCGGAGAACAGGGGTTAAGTCAGGGTGGGGGACCATGAGCTAGGGGTAGGAGCAAGGTTGTGCCATACGTACGAGCGAGAGGCCGCGAACTAAGCCAGATGGCTACTGGTAGTCTCGGTAAGCTGTGCGTTTCGCCCCGATGCTTTTTGTGCACCCAGGTAATATTTGTTAGTTTGCTTTATAGCAAAACTGATAAGCCTGATGTGTGATACCCTCGTTATAAATGTGGCACTCTTACCATACTGAAATACGTTAGTTCCATCTGTCTCGCAGAGCCCGTACGAGTAACAGTAGCCAGCCAGTTCCTCTAAAACGAGTAGCAGTAGCAGAGCTGGTAGACCGAGTAAAAGCACTCGTTTAAGAACCAATTGATCCAGAGACATATCTAAGAAGTAGAAAACAGAGGAGGTAATGGCTGACCTCCCTTTCCTATCTTTTGATATATATATATATATATATAGGATGGTGACCTCGAAGGCCTGACCTTTCTATCTCAATATGCATCTATATATTTAGGAAGGAGGGGCACCTCATAACTAATCCCCAGGATTCTCTACCTTAGTTAATAAGTATGGGCTGAGATCTCTAGGATGTGCTTATATCTGGAAGTAATACTTATTGAATGTGTATTCTCTACCTTGCAATATGCTATTTAAGTGAGTGCTTTCCTAGGCGAGAATGAAAATAGTCATATCCCGAGTCCACAGTGAATCAGAAAAATCTACCTTCTAATCTATCTAAAGGACTGGAAAGATACGGGTCGCTATGCCTTCCTTAATGTTGTCTATGCGTTCCTTAATATAGATAGGAGCAAGTATATGGATGATGAATCTGCGGAAAAGCACTTCTATCACGACGTCGCACCCCACGGCACACCCCTGACTGCCGTAATGTCTTTGATTCTGGCTTGTCCCAGGCGTTATTCTCGCAAGGCTAATCTACCTTAGTGAGTTAATGAGTATAATCTGCCTTAGTTCATCTCGTTCCTGCGCACACATACGGTATGTGCTTACCGGGTAGAACTCCGCCCCTGATGGAATGTGAAAGCCCCTAATGATCAGAGGAATGATCCCCTGAGCCCGCCTGACCTTACCTTGGCAGACGCGTTACCCAGACGCCTGCCCTTAGTATCTTCCTGCCCTGTTGCGGGAAGGACCTATGGAGGAAATTAACTGAACACTATGGAGTCAATCTCTGACCTTTACCTGGCTTACGTAGAATGAGGACCTCTAAAGAATCTAATTGCTTCCAAGCCCCTGCGTACCTTCCAATAAGCATAAACGGCTGCATTTGCGATGGTTTACGTAGTAAAAAATCCAGTGTGTAGGTTTCTAGATAGATTCCTCATCTGTGTTTCTGAGCGACAAAAATATTGACTGAAACCCCCCTTGTGTTGACTACTTGCTTGTATGCCCTTAATACACTTGAGTAGAACTAAGCGCTTCCTTTCCTGTTGTGATTGGGAATAGAGCTAATGAAGGAAGTAGAGGAGTAATGAACCCGATAGAAAGAGCAAGCCCATCCGAGCTAACTCTCTACTATAATACTACTACTAGAATACTATACTATAGTAGAAATAGAATAGCCAAATAGTGCAAGCCTCTAGCTCTACCCTAGCTAAGGAGAGTATCCAATCTGTAGGGTTCCTCTGATCTGTAGGGTTCCTCTGAGAATGTGTTCTGTTGTCTGGAGGAAAAAGTGCTCATGAGTATAAAGAAAATAGATGGATAGCGCAATAGGGCTCATCTTAATAGTAGGCGAATAAAAGGATAAAATAGAAATACTAGCCTATATAAAATAAAGTAGTGTAGGCATAGAATATCCCAATAGGGCAGCTGGTCTCCTTCCTATAGTAGGGTATAGAATATCCCAATAAGCTATACTTAGAAACTAAGCTATACTTAGAAATATAAGCTATAAAACCAAAGGAAGGAAAGGATTGCATCTCTGATGCCCGGTAATGGAAGCATAGAATAGTGCCTTACGTCTCTCTGATGCGCGTGAATAGAAATAATTATAAATATATATATATATATATAATGCCCGTCCTAGCTGAGTAAATAAAAGCACCTTTGGAAAGGCACATTTGCATCAGTCTTATCCTTTCTTATCCGCATCTTATCGTTTCTTCCGCATCTTATCGTTTCTTACCCTCTGCGGACAAGCGATTTTCAATTCCTTATTGGGCTCTATAAAAAAAAGAGTTTTGGAGCTATTTGAGAGTAGGCTGTTATTATATACTTATTTCTATCACTTTTCTTATTGACTTCAATCTTTAATAATATACGGGCGGGTTGATGGAAAACGACAAGATTATCTTGTAGAATAGCTGTTTAAGGACTTCACATCCTAAAATCAACGTCATCAACTGGTGGAAGCTCAGGACAACTGATTCATGAAGGGGTAATTTACCAGGATCGCCCTGAAAGCATTGATCAGGAGACATAAGCCTGTTATTATATAGGAGAGGGGGCCTGCCCTTACTTCAAATAGGTGGGGGATAGGGGAGGATGCGCAACTATACTTCGAGCGTGAAAAAATGGACTCTAACTGAATGTCTAACATGGTGGGTACATACAGGGGAACTAGAGGAGGTGTAATCGAGGACATTGCAGATGTCGAGACCCCGCTGCACGACTTCTTGGTATTAGAAGGACGTATGAACAACGACCGGAACGTATGTCAGCAGACGATATGCAGCTGGCGTATCGAGTGGACATTCACATAAATAAATCTGATTAGAGCAAGTACCTCCCCGCCTATTATTTAAGGCACGGCCCCCTTTTTAATATAGTGATAGGGCAAACACAAAAATGAACCCGAAGACTCGTATTATATGGCATTTAAATAGCACGCTTTCCGATAGAAGCAGGGTGAATAGGAGCAGGAAGAGCTCGTTGAATGATTTGTGGCATTGGTTTCCCCTTATATATATCTATGGGTAGAAATGATCAAGATATGCCTTCAAAGCCTTTACTTATTATAGGGGACAAAACAAGAGATTGATGAGCATATTTTATTCGTGACAACCCGCCCTATTATTTAAATGCACCCCCGATTATGATTATGGAAGGCCCTACTACTATTATTATTGAAGCACCTAATTCATTCCCCTTACTACTTATATAGGGTAGGGCATGGCATTGAAGTGCTAGCCCCAGATTCTCGAGAGCCTTCAAATAATAAGGCGGACGGAACAGAATGGTAGAGTATTTCGTGTGGTACCTACTCAACCTCCATATCAGCAGGTCGAGTCTCATGTTGGTTGGAAGACCCACCTTAAAGAATAATGGAAGGTTAAGCTGCCCGTATATTATTAATTTCCCCCCCTATTATTCTTTCCGTGGGAGTAATGGATCAATTCGTAAGATCTATGAAATTATCGATTTGCCTACTATTAAAATAAAGGGGGTTTATGCTGCGTCTATAAGAAATACGACGAGTGGATGGACTAAACGACCCGACTATTCTAATTCGGAGCGAGAAATGACCTGTGTCTCTCTCCACTTATGATATAGTGCCAGGGTTTAGGTGCCTTACATTATAATAAGGGGGAGGAATGCAGCGGTTCCGCGCCCTTACTATTCTTATTATTTAAGCATGTCCGGATGGTTTGGCATGAGACTCGGATTCATTCATGTGACCATTCGTATGAGACTTCCATCTTCCTATAGACACTTCTACAGAAACGTCGTATCTAGACCTATTATTATGGCAATAAAGTGTGCATATTATATTATATAGTAGGGGTGAATGAAGGATTTGTGCTGCTTCCGATTGATCGATCGATTGATGGATTCTGTCTCTTGCTCTTGTAACACCGGGTCATCGCTCTTATTGAACCCGACTATTATTTATAATGCCAATAGCGGTTTTGGTTAGATAGTTAAAGCAGTTATCGATTGGAAAGCAAAAAGGCTATCTGCTGCAGGCTTTTTAGTGAAAATAAAAAGTATTCGGAGCTCTTCCCTTCTTCTGGATGGGTGCCTTCTGGTTCCCCCGTGAGATCATCAAAAGAATGGAAGATATAATGAGCAAATTCCTATGGAGAGCAAATACTGAAGATAATCAAATTCATCTGGTAGCTCATTAATAAGGTAAAATTTGCAATAGTCAAGTGTCAGGAGGGGAATCATAAACCGGCAGTTAACAAGGCAATGCTAGGAAGGTTAATTCGGATAATTTATGCAGATCATGACTCCCCCGCAGGTTCTTTAGAGCAAAATACTTGGATGGGGAGTGAACCTGAAAGAATATTCACCGCCCTACCCTATATAACCCGACACAGTTATTATTATTTGAGCAAGGCCCTATTATTATTTAAAGCATCTGGAATAGCATTAGGAGGGTTAGGAAATGAATGCCTAGCTTTGCTTTCTTCCCAGCATAAGGATGTTCGAAGAGGTTTAAAAGTGAACGGAGATATGCCTGGCTTTTTGAGCACTTCAATGATATTAAAAGTTTTGTTTGCAGGACCTGGAGAGAACCTGTAGAGCACTACTGGAATTGGGAGGAACCCCGCCCTATTATAATAAGGGCCCTACTATTATTATTTGCTATTAAAAGGTGGAAGAGTCTTGCAATTATCCCACCTGAGTTTAGTCAGGAAAGGGTAGCTCTCGAATCTCTCGCCAACCAAGAAGCTTATCGAGTTATCCAAGGCCTAGTTATTAAGACCAAATGCATTCTATCATAATTACATATATAATAGCCACCATAATTACATATATAATGATAAATTGCATAATTACATATATAAGAATAATACGCATTTAAGAATGGATCCAGCAGCATTAATCGAGAGGAATAGAGGCTTCGGGGTAGAACTAGGCCCTGCGACTGAGTATTACCTGATCTTGCTTGTCCCATCTACGAACGGAAACAGGGGAGAAGTTAGCATAATAAGCGTGAAAATCCTCCATTGGTGCTACCGCGTCTCGATGATACCTTCGCCCCTCTGCTTCTTTTCCACCTTCGGACTGGGTCATTGACTGCCTTTCGGGGGTAGATCCTCACTGGACCCCTAGGAGGTATTAACTACGGACCGTGGCATGAGCTATTGGACGAGTTTGGACAGGAATAATTACAGTGAACCAGACTAAAGGGCCGTGTACTGCAACTGTCTCTGGTCTGCTCTGTATCGCAGGTGCATCAGCATCGTATGTCAAGGTCACTTATGTGTGATAGGTCCTGCCTATTTCGGAGCTGTAGAACTATACCAACCCCTTGATTGTGGATCCAGTTATCTTGTACAGGGATAGGCGTAGATCGTTGTGAGTCATTTGGCAATGGTAACACTTTCTTCGATCGGGGGTAAAGGCCGTGGGTATCGCCGTTTGGTTGATTCTAGGTGGGGTATTGGTAACTATAGGCTTCGTCTGCGGGTGCCGGATGAAGGACGTTTGGTTTCTCTTTCTGTGATTGCGTCTACAAGGCGTCACGAGTGCGACATACATATTTACATACATATTTCAGGAAAGCACTGAATTCGCCAGTCTTAAATGACCTGCAGGACCAACTGTATGCTTGACTGTAGGCATTACATGCTTTCACAGCACGGGGAGTAGCGTTGACTGCTTCTGAGTCGGACACACCGGCCCGGCAGCATTTCCTTTGATGGGAGAAAAGGTACTGTGTTCGAGAGCCAATAGCCAAGGTGGGAAAAGCAGTAGTTACAGTTTACCGAGTTGCATTTGCAGTTTATTCAGTTCATTTTGTTTTAGTTTCATCCGTTGACCTAGAACCACCAATTGCATAGGAAGCAGGAGCAACGGAGTCAATAACATAGCCAATTGATCTATCCATTAGCATTTAAGTTAGCATCGGAACCAGTCCCATATCCGGAGAAAGATCCAGTAGCGGCTTCCCCTCGCCCGGTCCAGGAGCAGATCCCGTGGATAAAGTCCCAGATCCTTCAGGTGAAGTTCTCATGCCAGGTGACCTTATTTACTCAGCAGTGGAAGTGGGAGCACAGGTAGCAGAGTCACCCGCGGAGGAAAAGGCAGTCTCATCATAACCAACAGCTTCAGCATTGCCAGTTACGAAATAGCACTGTGAGTATTAGTAACAAATAAAAGCTCGGGACTTCTCCGCATCAATCGAACTAATCAATTGGAGAGCCTGATGATAATAGCGGATAGTACGCACTATCGAACCGAGGGCTTTAGGCAACTCTGACTAAATCTGGGTTACTCCGGCTACTAGAAGGTATTCTCTAAACCCAGCGGGGCAGGCAGGTTCACCAATCCAGCACTAGGTTAGACGAAGACAGGCTAGGAAGGCTTTTCACCCTTATGCTCTATCCATGGAGTTTGGCTTGGTGTTTTTAAGTACACGGACCTGTGTTGTTACTGTAAGTTTTGGGATTACCTGTCATTTGAGTTTTTTATTTGTTTCTCTTACTATTTGTTTCCTCTTCTTATCGAAGATGAATGAATCCAGCTTTGCAACGAAATCTCAATTTGTTGGAGTGAAAAGGCCTAATCCCATTTTTGGAAGCAGGAAGTGCCCTCCAGTGACAGTTTTCATTGGGGAATTCATGGATATTTTAGGAATGGATGATCCCTCCCCAATAGGCTATGTGTTGCCTGATTCTTGTTTACCCCTTTATTCAGCTTCACTTTTCTTTGCTTCTTCTGCTTCCGAGGATTTGAAAGTTTCTTCCTTTCAGTGAGCTTCAACTCTTTTTGTGGCCTCCTTCTTTTCATTTCTCATTTGTTCTAATTCTGCTTCCTTTTTTCTCCCTTCCTCTTCCTTCTTCTGCTTATCATCGTACTCTTTCTTCTTGTCTGTAGCTCCCTTTATACCACTACTCATTCTGACTGCTAGCTCCTCTAGAGATGCTGCCCTTCGGTAGAGTTATTCTTCTTGCCACTCTTCATTCTTGTATGGCCACTTATATTTGCGTGCTGAATAGTGGCGCTCAATCACATTATGGAGATCATGCCTCCTGAACCTCTCTGTTCCAAAATGGAAGATGTCCAATTGTAGAACCAATTTGTCTGGTATAAACTTAGGCAGCAGGCGTGGAGGCTTGGTAGCTCCAAATATTCTAAGGTAGGTGCCTTTTTTAGTCACACACTAGTCACTGATGGCACTTATAATCTGCATAGCCTTTTCGGTCATGCACTGTGCTGGTTCATGAAAGATCAGTGTGTATAATGGTGCCATGAACTACTCACAAATCTTGGTATATTGGATTATGTATTTGTGTTCCCAAAGGTATTGGCAATATACAAGGTCAAAACCACCTCCCTTAGGAGAAGACTCGTGGAGAAAAAGCATCTGAAAAGCTATAATTTCTATAACAGAATGCGCGATAAGGGGCTGTTTGGAATCTACCTTTATCTATTTTCCTGGATCAAATCTATAAAGAAAGTATATCAATCCCTATACCCGAAGGGATTAACCGTCCAATCCAAGGGTTGATGAAGCAAGCGAACTACGGCCCACAATAGATAAAATAAAGATAGAGGCTTATTATCCATCTGTTTTTCCATCTTTATGGAAGCTCTGATGCCCAGCTAAGCAAAGACTAAACTTATAGGAGGTGTTCCTTGGTTAATAGGGTTAGACGCGGTCAGAACCGTCCCTCGCTCTCCCTATAGATAACGAGTATGTCTGGGGAAGGTGTTTAACGGTAATGGTAAGTAAAGGAAAGCATAATGAATGGGAAGGCGAGTAGGGAAAGGCACTATAGATCGTAGTTGCGGAAAAAATTGCTTGTCCCACTCCTAATGGCAGACTCTAGATAAGACGTATGTCTGAGGAAGTTCTTTGTCTGCGGAAGTTCTTTAACCGGAAAGTGTTTAATGTGTCTCTCCTGTTGTTGTCTATTGCTCCTCTCCTGTAAGAAAGGAATGAATCTAGTAATAGGGTTATTTTGCTAAAAGAATGTTCATCGCCATATGCTACCTATTAGAGTAATAAAGTGCTTTCCTACGCGAGAATCTAGTCTGATTGCGAGTCAAAGTGAAGAAGGATTCTCTACCTTATAAAGGGAAGGAACAATATAAAGGATAATCTACCTTTGAATAGTGAATAGAGCCGAGGGCTTGGTGTATGGGTATGTAGTGAAGAGCGCTATTGCTCAGCTAGGGGAGACTCTTATTGTAATAGCGCTTCCTTACAGTACTACTTCTGGCAGTGATCTCTCTCTGATGGTAGCTACTTCTAATCTCTATCTCTGATGGTATCAACTTATGTTCTTTCGTTGACTAGCTGCTTGAATGACTAGCTAGGAAACTAGGAAATGATATCTCGGAATAGCTACGAATAAAGTGACCTTAATAAATAGTGTACTGTATCTAAGGATCTCCGATGGTAGCTACTTCTAATCTCTGATGATAGTAACTTCTTTCTGTAAGTAATATCTCCTCTCATGGTAGCTACTTCTATCTATCTTCTATCTATCATGGTAGCTCCTTCTATTGAGGTGAGGAAGGAAAGATATCCTGAAAGCCCCCACTCCACTACTGGTTGATGAGCTTTGGGCCAAGGGTTGAAGAGTCAGCGGGAATAATCTGCTTTCTTGCATACCTATTCTACTTCGAAATGTAAGGCTAGAGCTAGAGCTAGAGAATACGGGAAGCAAAGGAAAGGGAAAGGAACCAGGGACACAAAAAGCCTAATTCGTTTCCCGATAGGCCATCCTTTCACTAGTGAATTTCCCATCCACCCCAGCCAGCCGTACCATCCAGCAAGATCAGCCAGAAAGACTAACAACCAGTATGATTATAGCCTGGATTCGGGGACCAAAAAGACATGTACATGAATTCCCTCATTCCCCGTGTCATTCAAACTCTTTCACACCTCTAGCGTAAAGACATACACAAATTACCTTAACCCATAAGGCCAGGTTTATTAGGGTCATTTTCCATCCAGGATTTTTTTATTAGCTCATATTTCCTAAGCAGGTAAGGTTCTGATATATAGTACGGTAAGGGTCTGATAGAAGTCTGAAGGAGGGAGCCAATTAGCGGATGAAGGAGGGAGCCGATCAGCTCAGCGGGGTCATACCTGAGAAACGGGTAAACCTTACACCCTTCCTGACCATCCTTTGGCCATGCCTCTTCCTTGTATGACCGGATGACCTTTTGCTCAATAATATGACTGACATAACTTCAAATGGCTTTTAAGATCGTTCAAATGCATGTCGATGTTCGAAAAGGTACGACACTTCCCCTCCCTCCTCTAATTCCCATCGCTCAGGTGGACCAGTTGGATCGGAACTATCTATTTCCGAGTCTTTACAGTGATCGGGATTAGACCAATAGTTCTATTACTGCAATATATACGGATGATATAGTTTCAATAGTAGGCAATCTAGCACCTAAATAACGTATATAGCAGTAGCCCAAATCATATGGCCTCTCTATCAATGAAAATAAGGTACGAACAATAGTTATGGTAGACTAGGGGAACCAAACCATGTAGATTTTAAGTATAAATGGATGGTAGACTTGTGGGCTGCGATACTCCCGTGTCTGCCTACCCTGCCCTCCTTGTAAGCTTAGCCTCCCCTGATGGTAATCCTCCCCTGGCCTTGGAGTTAACCTTGACCCTTACCTGAAGACCTGACCTTTTTATTTTCAAGTTATATAATGGCAATGTTCAGGATGGAAATGAAAAGATTGTTTAAGAGCCACGAAGCTATGTCGGCTATGGTCAGGAAGGAATTTATAAGTGAACCCGGACCCATTCCCAACTCGACAACCAGAGACAGGCGGCGTAGCCTTCAATTCAACTTTTTGGGATAAAAACCTCCTCTAGCGATATTTGCTTTTCCTCCAGTGTCCCCCTTATTTTAGTTTAGTAGGCGCCAGTCTTCCTCGATTCCCTTATGTATGTAGGGCGAGACAAAAAACGTCCGGCCGATGCGATGGAAAGAAAATATGTACAAACATCTTACCAGGGAATGCGCATTGACTCATTCTATCTTGATAGAGAGATTTCGAATTCGACGAAATTAAGCACGGAGTGCCCGCTACTCGTTCATCATTCAGACAGATGCGCCTCTCTCCCAGTCGTCCGGGTTCATCGTTCAATCAATCATTCGTACGGGGAATAGAAAGGGGCCGGAGTGGCTTTTATGGGTAGAATGCTCCTCCAACTTGATTCTCCTGATGTGGCTGGTTTTTCCGGCCAACCATGGCCGATCCGGCCACTTTGACTGCTGCCAAATCCTTCTTTAATGGAGGATCTTCATCCCGACCACCAGATCCTTCTTCTTCTAAGTCTTACGCAGCTATGGTGGAAAAAAACTCTCGTCTGCCACCTTTACAACATAGGCCCCTTCCTTTAAAAAGCCCGATCTCTCATCAAGGAGAGCCGGGTGTGTGCTTCACTTATGATGAGATTCACAGATCAGTAGATCCATTACGCTTTTCTTTGATAGCAAAGTTATCTTCAGGCCGTCCCTCTGTAGATGAGATTAGACCTCATGTTCGCACTCACTGGATGATGAACAGCGAAGTTCATATTTGATTACTCGATCCAAGACATGTTATTATGAGGTTCTCATCACAAGAAGATTTCATTCAAGTTTGGACCAGGGAATCTCTCGTCATTAAGGCTTATTATTTCAAGTTTCTCTGGTCTCCTTGGTTTGATCCGCGGTTTGAATCTTCTATTGCACCGCTTTTGATCTCTCTCCCAAACCTTCCCCTTAATTTCTTCAATCCAGACTACCTTAAATCTATTGCAGGGGTGATAGGTAGGGTTCTGAGATTTGATGGCCCAACGATAGCCCTATCCAGACCACTGTGCAAATATAACGCTCGCGTCTGCGTGGAGATAGATCTCTTAAAGCCTAGGCCAAATCGGATCTGGTTAGGAATGAGTGCAGGAGGAAAATGGCAGAAAATCATCTACGAGAGAGTTCCTAAGTTTTGTTCCCACTGCATGCTTCGAGGCCACGACAATGAAAGTTGCAGACATCTTCTTCCACCTATGGAAAAAAGAGAAAAAACCTAAAAAGGGTTCAGAAAGCCTTTCAAAAAGACCCTTACACAATAGGGCTTGCCCTGAAGATTTGCTTTCTTTGTTGAAGTTAGTGAGGGCTGCTGTCATGGGAAGTAGCCCGCGCGTAAGGCAGTTGGGTTACTCCTCTCTTTCTTCCTTCTTTTCTTATGCATACCTTCTCTATGAGGATAGGGAGGGCGGCTACTGTTTTAAAGTAGCCCGAGCGTCACTAAGTCTAGTGTAGTGAGGAAGACTAGATAGGGCCGAGCGTCACGTATGAATATAGCATAGCTTAAAAAATGCCTACTCCCCTTCTTGTTTTCAGATTGAGAGAGGGCTGGCTCTGAGATTAGCATTATCCCGAATGGCTTATAGCTAACCGCCTCAAACAGGTATCCCACTTTGTTTGGCAGTGGTTTTTGTGATTGGTCTTTCTCCCCTTCTGAAGTGCTTTTTGAACTCCTAACTAGATTTGATACATAAGCATGATACCAACTAGCTTCCTCGCTTTTCACCTAAAAACCAAGTAAGTGCTCCGGCCCCCTGAGGGCCTTGCTTTCTGGAGAATGTCCTGGGCGGGTGCTTTCTTGTAAGTCATTGGAAAGTGAGGCATTGTACTTAGAGCTTATGGCTTTCTCTCTCCAACTGTTCTAAAAGTAAAGTGAGTTCCTTTTCGCTAGTTGTCCTATCTGTCTTTTCGGATCGGCAACAGACTAGGCCCTTTCGCACCAGTCCTCGCATCGTAATGAGGAGTAGTGATCCCCTATCTCTTGGTTCTGTTGGTTCGGTCCTCTCTTTCGGGTAACACAATCTCTTCTCCTGCGGACCCTTCTGCACGGTTGGTAAAGAACACTTCCCTTCCTCTCTCTTATCAAACTGCCTGTTTAGCTAAGAGTAACTGTTTGAAGTTACAGGTTGAGTAAAGCGATCGGATAAGACAGCCCTCTATTCCAGCTGAAGGAATAGATTCTATTAAAGCAAAGCGAAGAGTGTAGGATAGAGAGAGATAAGCATCGGATATATCGGTTGCAGCTGCCGCCTAAAGCTCAATCCCTTGCTTGTTGGGAGAAAGGAGGAAAAGGTCAGTCATGGCGGGCCGGTTAACTCCTTTCAGAAAGACCTTATTACCTTTGGATGAAAATAGTGGATTTGAAAATCTCGTAGAGAGATGGTCGAGCAAGCAGCAGCCGGGCATCGGTAGCTTCGAGCAGCAATCGACCATCATTAGTGTAGTGAAAGAAGTACCAACGAGGATTCCGTAAGATAAGGTAGAAGGAGGAGTAGGAGCTAATTCGGACGGAATCGAATGATTACGAGATAATGGTTTCAATACTTGAACTAATTCTCCATGAGAATAGACTCTTTATCCTTTGTCTGGTTTTGATTTTGTTTATGTTTCTTTTCGTCGTGTCCACGACTATCAGGAATCACCTCCTGATGCGGGAGCTTATCACCTGGAATCAAAAGAATGGGGTAACCATGGACTTTGAGTTCGGGTGGGGGGGCGTGCGGATTATTTCTAAGCCTGGTACTGGTAAGGGAACCCCCGACCGGGACTCTAGCGGGGCTTCCAGCCCACAGTAGTTATTAGCTTCTTTATGATTTCGTGCCGCCCTAATTAAATTTGGAAGAAAAAGATTGAAATGACTGTTCAAAAGATCAGATATGCGGAATCAAGCTCGAGACGTAATACAAGAAACCTAGTTCACTCGCTGAGTCTCTTAGCATCCATGGCTGAATGGTTAAAGCGTCCCAACTCAACATTGGATTGGCGAATTCGTAGGTTCGATTCCTGCTGGATGAACGATGGCGGACGTTGTTCCGATGCCCGGCTCTTTGATCCATATTATAATATATATATATATATAAGGCTCTGTTCTGTAATGCGAGATCTTTGTTCGAAGCCACCCCCTTACGAGCCCTAAGAACAGGCGTTAAATGGTCCTCTAGCACCCTCATTTGATGAAAGTCTAGCCTTCACCCGAGGCTCAGCCTCTCGATTGGTCTCTCTCCCCCGATCAGCTTGATCATTATAAGAATATTCGCTTTAAAGCTTCCTTGCCATAGCGATTGAAAAGGTTTGTACCAATTAGAGTTGGATTAGCTGCCACTAGGCCTAGTCACCACAGCCAATGATCTTCATCCCTGACCTCGGCCCCTTGCTTCTTTCTCAAGAATCTCTTTTTAGGCCACGTTCCTTTAATACGAAATCGATTGAAGCTGCCAGAAGGTCCCCGGCATCGAGAACATCGATTGAGAAGCTGAAACATGGGGCATTTGACGATCATCCTCGCTTTCGAGCCAATCCCGTTAACTGAGCGCCTTCTTCTTATCAGTTGGAGTTGGGATTGAAATCAAAGACTCAGGGAGTGATCTACGAATCCTCTTTCTATTTCTCCTTCTTGAAAGCTGGAATGAATCAAAGAGATGAAATCAAGAAAAAGAACGGTGTTAACGCTCACTCATCATATGGGTGAGGAAGAATTCAAAGAAAAAAAGAAAATGGTTCGGAACAAAGAAATGGAAGAACTAAAGTAGTATAGTATAGTATAGTTGGGGGATGCCACACTCAGTATAAATCCTTTCTGATCTACGACCATCCTCCTAAAATCCGCTATTTTCTTTGGCAGGTGGACACGCCTAAAGAAAAGACTGTTCTTGGGTCTTTAGGGGTATTATCCGAATCTTATATGATGTAATGGATGCATGCAATTCGCTATAAAATTTGAGACGGAACCTCGGTAAGTTTTTGGCATCATCCTTGGCTTCCGAATGGCCCCTTATCCCGGCGAGTCGACTACAGTCTAAGGGTTTTCTCTCGTATTCCAGAAGCTGCCCGCGTTTCGGACCTTATTGGTAATCAGAGGTGGGTTCTTCCTACAGCCAGAAATTCTTTTCTGGAGGACATATGGCAGGAGATTAGGGCATTGGATCTCTCCCCAGTACCTTTGCCTGACAGGGTGGTATGGACGTTATCTACGGAAGGGGATTTCTCGTTCAAATCAGCTTGGCAATTGGTCAGGAAAAAATATCCCAAGGTAGAATACAAGACTGTGGCACACCGATTTGATCCCGAGGCATTCAGTGATTGCTTGGATGGCTGTCAATAATGGCCTTTATACGCTGGATAAGGTAAGCATATTTCGCCCAGACATTTCGCCTACTTGCGTACTCTCTTGCTCTCATAATGAGTCCATTGAGCATTTCTTTTTTGGTTGTGAATTCGTGGAATGGATTGTGACTGCTCTTTTCGCTAGACTGGGTCTTAATAAGCATCCCTCCTCTTTGCCTATTGTTATTGGTTGGATAAAAAAGAGTTTTGCCTCGATCCTTCGGTTAGCCTGCCAAAGCAATCACATTCTATTTCATATCCAACTCTGGCTTCCCGCTTCCTCTCCCTGCCGGTCGATCTAGCTATCGCTTCCTCTTCTCTATGTAACGGAACCCTATAGTACCTGGTCTGCCTCTCGCCCACGGTCCCCAGAACGCTCCAAGTCGAGAAAGGGTGGATCGCTCCGTCCTTGCTTGCGTCTCTGTCTCGTACTCTCTCGTTTTGCTCCTTTCCGGTGACTAAACCCCGTAGGTTAGGCTACTATTGAGATTATTCCATTATTAAGCCATAGTCATACCCCAAAGGAAGAACTAGTCTTTAGATCGTCTGTTTCACTCTTCTCTTTGTAGCCCGTTGAATTCGTGCTTAAGAATCCCTTCGCCTCGACATGATTGATCTCTTCGCCCCTGTCAGCTAAAGGACACTGGAAAGGAGATAGGTTATAATTGCCTCTCAAGCCAAGCCTGCATTCGGAATCGGTAGAAAAGCCGTCAATCAAAGGTAGGTTGCTGCCTTCTTATGGCTTGCGCTAAGGAAGTGAAGGATATTAA
>Ga0316213_1000009_pt1 | contig 27002 bp, 15 predicted proteins | sample NRE2metagenome_FD_207798 | JGI IMG/M metagenome (GOLD analysis project Ga0316213, IMG submission 207798) | Spruce roots microbial communities from Maridalen valley, Oslo, Norway - NRE2 | ecosystem: Host-associated > Plants > Roots > Unclassified | place: Norway: Oslo | collected 2017-09-14
ATGTGTTCATGGTCCCCAAGTGAAACCTCGGAGCAAGCACCCCGTAGACCGCCGCTCAGGAAATCTGATAGAGCTTCTTGCAAAGAAAGATATGCTCGCCTTTGCGGACGGATGGGAACCGTAAGGCAGCTGGGGCTCTTGGGGGGGATGTGTGGGAAGATAACTGCACCAGCTAGACATAAAGATGGACAAGCGATGGGGCGATGGAAAGATAGATAGGTAGATAGGTTGTTGGGGGAGGATAGTGAGGGAAGTGATATGTCGATCGAATGGGAAATACGAAGTCTCTGAAAGAACTGGCACGCTGCCTCGTGATAGAGCGAGCGCTGCCTAGAGGGAAGAAAGGGCCTTGAAATAGAGATAGATTTTCGAAACAGATAGACACCTGGCAGGGTGGGTAGATGTGTGCATCCAAGTTAGCGATATAAAGTGCAGCAGGCGGATCCTAGGTCGCCATGGACGTTCAGCAGGCCGAACACAAAACAGGCGGGGAAGGAAGAGCCCAAAAGCGCATTAACTTAGGCCTTCGACCTCACCCCTTCGGGCAACAATTCCGGGCAACGAACGGGCCTCACCCATTGACAGACCAAAATATCCTGCCGAGCGATAGGCTTTTACCCAACTATGGAGAACCCACTGACCCAACCACGTACCCAAAGCTACACGCACCCAACCGAACATTGATAACTTTAGACCACCCACCACCTGAGCTACCTATGTGTTACCCACCTATCCTGATTTGACGACCCACCACCCGACTACCTATCGTGATGAACGAAACTACCCATGCTGACTACATACCATTTGCATTAGAGCCGGCACTAACCAAGAGGATCAGCGGGACTACCTGTTACGGATATGCTTTTAGGATTGAAGGAAGATACTGAGGGGATATCGTTGCCCAGCCTTCAAGGAACCAGCGTTCGAGGAACCTGAGAGTCCTGCTTCTTGAGACCGATAGGGATAACCTTACCTTCCTAGTGATTTGAGGGGCAAAGACAGGCAGGGGATATACATGCATGGTTCGTTCCTCGCCCTAACTTTACGTTCGTGAAACACTTACTGGAATCGATGCTCCTACTTCTGTCTTTGTATCCACCGCATGCTCTGTTGCTGGATCATTTGCTGGTGAATCAACCGATGAAACTGGTGCTTTCACTCAGTAAACTGCCCCTGTTACTGGTTTTTATAAAAATGGAATAGGTTATGCATTTGCTAGGTCAACTACTGATTCGGATGCTTTCTCTGCCTATGCTGGCTCCTAAATAGGCTCTATAACAACTGGAAGGGATCCTGCGTACCCTCGAATTGAATCTGCTCGATAAACTGGATAAAGATACTAATGTGATTATTGGTGGTGAAATTGCTGGGACTGTGACTGGATCATCATCAACGGGCTTTGCCTTAGCCGCTACCTATGATGCCTTAGCCTGTGCTTCTTCTGTTGTGGGTAGTGGTTGTGCTTGCTTTCACCAAGGACAGCAAGAGGAGAGGCAACAAAGATAGCAAAGCTAGCAGCAGAGCTCGCTAGAGCGGAGGTAGAGTTAGAACCAGTGAATGTGCCCATTTCCTCGTAACTATCTCGCCCAGAATCCATCCCTTACTGCTGTACCATCATCAGCAGTGGATACAGCAACGAAAGGAGCGAAACCAGTCGATCGAACACCCTGTAGCCACGCCCTGGACCCTTCCCAATCGCACGCTCATCCAATGCTCAGGAACCTACCCAACCTACCTAACTAGCTGATCATAAAATCACACCCGTCCATCCAACCTATTAGCCAATTGTACGATGCCTATTTCCTGGGTACTATTTCTGTTCTATTGATGGATTGTAAGTGCTAAGCCTTTGCCAGAGTGCTAAGCTGTAGTGAAAGCCGAAAGTGCTAGCCTTTAAGTTGTCTCCATCCATATATGTACTTCTTCACTGAACGTCTGTCTTTCATGGATTGAACATCACGTGTCTGCTGGAACTCCTATCTATCTATTGGTGACCATCTCTCCTCTTGTGTGGGGTCCAGGCCCGGTGGGAACACGTCATACCAGGGAGTATCTCGGGTTTCAGGGCGTTGCACCACACTCACACGACTTAACTTCCGTTACTAAGATAGATAGAAATCTATATATTGATTCTATTCCCTAATTAGAAATCTATCTATATATGAGATTATTACATTCCATATTTAACTACTAATAGAAATAGATTGGTAAAGAGTAACGGTATTGGTATAGAATATAGTATTTGTTTCTCAATTTAGAGAGATTTAGATCTTTATAGAGGCGGTTAACAAACATTCCAGTGCGCCATTGCTTCGCTCCGCTCTTGTCATTTTCCGCTCAGGTTCGCTAAGCTTCCATCACATCATTTCCGCTCCGCTTCTGCTCATATTCACTTCACTTCATTCACTTCCGCTTCAGCTTCAGCTTCAGCTTCCGCGCTGACTCTACGTATAGAGTAGAGAGGTATCAATAGGGTAGCAGTAATCAAATTAAGAAAGTACCGAAGCAAGTAACTCAAGCAGTACAAATTGGATTCTTGTATTATAGACGTAATTATCCACCGTGCATAATCACACCTTCCGTCTAGCATGCTTACAAAATACCCTCTTTGTCAGAATCCTCATATTTGGGTAAAAAGCGAACCTATTAATTATTCAAGCCAGCTCCCAAGCACCAGCTCCAGCTTCCCGGCCAGCCAGCTCCCAAGCACCAGCTCCAGCTTCCGATCCAGAGCTTCTAGGCAACGACTGTTTCCATCCCAACCGAGTAACCAAGCCGGGGATCCAAGCCGAGTAACCAAGCTGAGTAGCCCAGGCAGTAACCCAGTGTTCCGTGGGGTCGAGGTTCAAGGATCGAGGTATAGCTCTAGGTAGAGAGAGGGTAAAGGTTTCGAGTAAGAGTTCGAGGTTCGATTTCTTTGTCTGGCTTGTGGGGGGATATGTGAGCTGCTATGTGGTGGGGCTATGTCGGGTGGCTACGTGGGGGTCTATGTCCAGCTTGTAGGGTAGGGTAGAGTTTTTATGTAGAGGGTCAAGGGCCGCTCTTTATATTTCACCTCGTATCGGGACGTTCTATTTCAACTCGTATTGGGACGTTAGAGAAATGAAAGTTTAAGAAAGCGAATTTATCTTGATGGCAACTATTGGGACGTGAGCAGTTACTTCTCTCTCGGGTATGTCTATCTATGACTGGCTATGATCGAAAATGTAAGATTGGTGTATGAACCTTCATCTTGTGAATCTACGTATGTAAAGCATTTTCATTATTCCTTCCATCTATCCCAGGTAGGGAACATTCCCACCCAAGGTTCCATATAGGTCGAGGTAGAGGGTCGAGATCGGGGGTCGAGATCGAGGGCTGTGTATCCGTACAGTTCCGGTAGGAACACGTCATGCTGCATGGGTGTATCAGCAGTTGTAAGGGTAATCGGTGACCTCACAAACACTATTGGGTATGAACTGAGGTATGGATTGAATGTATATAGATTGAACGCTGAACTGAACGTCTGTATGGAAACGTCTATATGGAATGTATTGAACAGAAGGGTATGCTTGACCTCCTATGCAGGAACATTTCTCTTTTGTGTGGGGTCCTTCACTCTGGTCCGGTGGGAACACGTCATGCATGGTTCAGTGTTTGGGTAATCGGTGCACTTCCTTCCTCGCTGTTTGGCCATCCCGTTCCTATCCTTTGAGAGGGGCGCACAGTCTTCTGGGATGGGTACTCCAACTGAATGTCTTCTGAGATGAACGCACAAATGGATGGGACAGTCTTACGGTTGGCCTGGGTGCATTAACTCCTACTTGAAAACTATACCCTACAGACACGCTAGTCAGGGAATCCCAGTCAGGGAAGTGGCACCGGATAGTGATTGATTGCCCGCATATTTTAGGTGGGGTGGTCCAACGGGACGTTACCCCCATTGTTGAAACCAATAGTAGTATGTGCCAAGTACTCGATCATAGTCAATGCCGCTAGTCAATGTTGTTTATTGGCGTTGGCAATATACTCGCCATATCTACGTGAGAATCGTATATCTACGTCCTTGCCATTGTAATTTGTAATCTATGCAATCAGCCTCACCTTTCACCGCCTTTCTGAAGAAGCTGGTCCCACAGGAAGAGGAAGGAAGGAAAATGTGCCTCAGAAGCTCTCCATGGGTTAATGCGCCATTGAAAAAGAAAGAAATAAGAACTACTTCTAATAGCTGGAGAAGATGCACTTTAGCTTAAAGCTACTTAATATATAGTATCCATTCCTTTGTAATATGAAATCTGAAAACAGAAACTATCTCTCTATGAAGGCCTATTTAAACTATGCTGCTATTGATTGGGTGCCTACCTCTCTGCTAGAGTAGAGGCCCATGCACTCCGCCTTAGAGTGAAAGCCAGTAGAACCTATTTCACGCAGGTCCGGTAGTCTCATTCATGCAGGCAGGTCCAGTTTGAGGTGCACCCAGAGAGGATAAAAGGCTTAGATGCTCGCCGGGTTCTTTAGCTGCTGGCCAGCGGGATAACTCGACAGAGTTTCTGTTTTATGTGAACGTGGATCTAGAGATAGGCCTTGAATCGTGGCCTGAAAGAATATCCGTGGGAAGTCTTTTGTTACTTGTGGCATGAGTCCGCGGGATAGCCATCGGTACACTTCAACGCTTGCCTTCTTGTTGGCCTTCCCTATTGCACTTACCGTTACGGAACCTTGTTCCTAATGATCCGGGGAGGGAGGGGACACAGTGAGATACACCAAGCTATGAGGTTCCAGTTTATGAGGTTCCAGTTATGGATCAGAGAATCAGGTTCCAAATTCACATGACGAGATGGAGCGGGTTATACATACCGAGATGGGGCGGGTTAGATACGAAAAATTGAATCACACAGATCAGAGACATGGATAAAATAAACAGAGGAGCGTGCAGGTCAGGACATGTGGAGATAAAAAACAGAAGAGCTCAGGACGTGCCGTGTGGAGAGAATAAAATTAGAGCGACCAGATTTCGAGATTGTAGATGTTATGAAGCTGGCTCATGCTTCTTCAGCAGGGCAGTTATGATGCCATTTAAGATATTCAATCCTTTTCGAGTTTCAATGCGTTGCTGGCAGAACAGACGTGTTGAGACAAGCTCGATTCATTCCCTCCCTTTTGAAATAAAAACTCGGTAAATACGGAACTTTTCATACTTCACGACTGAATTTATCTAACTAAGACCGCATAATCCGATACCGCCTAACCTGCCGATACCGCCTAACCTGCCGATAGCGCTAATTGAGAATCCAAGACCGCATCATCCGAGACCGCCTAACAAGCCACGAGCCTTCCCTTGGTTGGAGAGAGAGAGTAAGGAGAGATACTCTTTTTCCTTCCCCCATTCCTTCCCCCATTCCTTCCCCCAGAGGAGAGAGACTATTTATCTTTCCGGCACCATTAGAGGAGAGAGACTATTTATCTTTCCGGCACCAAAGTTCTGCGTCCTCCAGCACAGCAGTGACCGCGCAATGTAGAATTCCATCAACGCTACATTAAGTGGTATACAAATATTTTCACCGCCACTGCAGAAGCCTTCTGTGTTCCTTAGCATATTGTTTACAAGTATAATGATTTCATCAATTTGAAAGTATATAATCATCATGTTCTCATAACTCCTCGCACAGAACCATAGAGGGATCTAGAGGTCCTACCCTTCTGTGTAACATATGCAGACATCCAAATAGCCATGGCCACTTGGCCGAAGCATCTATCACCGCTTACAGATTCGGAGATGGAAATCCTAGACGCGGCAGACCCACGCATCCAACAGAAGGGGGAAGCAGGTGCACCAAGAAAGTCCCCCGGCCTCTCGGCGAAGCACAAGCATGAAGCTGAGATGGAAAGGAAGAAAGAAAAAAAGAAAGAAGTAGAAGGAGGCATAGTCTCCCTCTCCGGAACCACAGTAAGAAGAGGAGGAGGAAGCCCACACCCCCATAGAGACCGGGTGTCCTCCTTCCTTGATAGGAATAAGAATCTCCCAGCAGTTCACCCAGGAGACTGCGCAAGATCAAGAGAAGCCTGGAAATATACTGGAAACAGAACATGAGCAACATGGCGATGCTCCCGAGACCGAGTAGGAGCAGCCTGAAGATGCACCTCATACTTAGAAGAAGGTTCCCAAAATCCAGTCAGCAGAGGCACAGTCTAAAGCTAAGATCCCTAAAATAGTGGAACAGCTCCGTTCCAACTTAGAGGTTACCAAAATTCTTTAGAAAAGTAGCAGGGATCAGTTGGACGAGCTATAGGCGGTCCTACACATTGCTCCTGTAGCAACGGTAGGACCAAGCACCAGTACATCACAGTCTATTAGGCCATTTTCCCCAGAGGTTGGACAACCGAGAACTATCGGGCTCAGCCCACAAGCAGTCAAAGCTGTCTACCCTCCAGTAGGAGCTACGGGACCAGAAATGCAGCCATTGCCATACAATGAAATTAATCTCTTGCTGGTCCCCACTCTCGAGCTCCAGGTATATGTTTCTAGCATTTTTGAGGAACTAACAGACTGGCACAACAGGCTTACTCAATCCTTTGTGGGGTAAAGCACCGTCTCAATGAGGTAGTCCAAGAGCGATCATCCCTAGAGTCAGCAGTTGAAGAGGCCTATGCAACAGTTCCGGTGGCGGGTCCATCATCTGATGTTCATCTGACAGTAGCGTAGAAGCTAAAGAAAATCGTAGATACAGTGAGTCAGCTGCAGCAAGAAAAGAGTGAACTACAAGCCCAGCTCAAGCCCGCGCCAACTCCAGAAGAGGCCAAGCTCCAGCAGAAAATCGAGGAGGCTGGCAAAGTGTTCAAGGAAGCTGTTGGCGTGGATGAGAGTAACCCCAGGTTCATTACAAGTGCACCAACAAAACCGTTAGACACCGGCCCTTTCCGCATCACCTGCAAGGAGATGAAGTCTCACCCGAGGCATCTATTGGGATTGCAGGAACCAAGTTCCTACAATAGTGAAGGGAATGCAGATCATTTCCTTAACCATTCGCAGTTATCCCTTTTATCACATGTGCGACATTTATCTAACCATTCATAGCATCAAGAACAGAAATACACAATAGAGCATTGATTCGCGGTAATAGCCTATATATATATAATATAAAAATGCTAGTTTCACAACCATCATACAAAGTAGACGCGGGATTTACGTGGAAAACCCAAATGGGAAAAACCACAGAATGCTTTCTTATATTATGATTAACTGCATCAAAACATACAAAGCGTTCAATCTGATTTATCAGATCTAATCATCCTCATTACATGCATCTGATCTATCTCTAGGTACTCTCAACATTAGCATTACAGCATTACAGTACCAACATTTCTCTATCTCTTGATCTCTCTATCATACCAATTCTATTCATTCCTTCCACTCTTCTACCCTGAACCCATTACATATTTATACAATCATCCCAAGGTCCAAAGGCCATAAGTGGACCCAAAATTTGCCTAACGGTTTCTAACCGATTTCCCCTTGTTTTACATGGTTCTCGCTTGATACAGTCTAATCTTCCTCCTTTTGCGGACGGTTTATTCCAGCTGTCCCGTCGCACTTCCTTTAGCCGTTGCTACGCACTTCAAAATGGGCTCCTAGCCCTTGGCCTAATAGGCCCCCAACACTAACCTGTGGCTCGCCCCGAGCCACTCAGAGCTGCGCTGCATGCCATGTAGCTTTGAACCTCTGAAAATCCTCTCCCTTTGGTCGAGCGGCCTATCGGCTCCTCATTTGCAGCTGCGGTTTTTTCCTTTACTTGTGCCTCTTGCTGCACTATCTCTTCTGCTACTTCTGCTGTCAGGGGGAGTTGTAACTTTTCCTCAATGCCCTGAACCTTGTGACTTAGTTCTGTATGTGTTTGTGCCATTAGCTCGGTCAACCTAAGTGCTTCATCCTACAAAAAAAGGCTCCGATTTATCTTTGCTGCTGTTCTATCCTTAGTTGATTGAGCTCTGCATTTCACTGCTTGTTTTCTGCCATTTTTTACATTCGCTCCAGAGCTGGTAGTGTAATAATAAAATCTTTCCGTTTTTAAACCTTTCCCTGAACAGACTGCAACTACTGGGTCACCCTCTGAAGCTCTGCATTGCCTATCAACCGCGTCTAGATCTGCGAACTTTCTTCAAAGAACTTACTACACTTCTCATTCATGCTTTTAATATTTTGTACCGCTACCTTTACGGTCTACTCCCTTTGCTCTCTTTCCTCTGGCGGAGTACTAAGCAGTGAGCATGCTTCAAGTTCTGTAATCTTCGCACTAAATCCTTGAATTGCCTGTTGTGCTACCTTATCCTCTAAAGGATCACCTTCCTGCATTTCTACCTCTGCTATGCTTTTGCATACTTCTTCAACTGCCTGCTGCACCCGTCAATTTCGTTGTATAGCTTCACCTTGCTCCTGACGAAGCTTATCATATTCCACTTGAAGAGCAGTATTCTCAGCTTCTACTCTTATTAAGTCTATTGCAGTAGACTCATCCCGCATATGAACTTCCTGTGCAATACTTAGCTGTAAACTGTGCAAAGTATCAGTTATGATCTACGACAATAGCAGATCAATATGACTTAATTTCTTTACCTGCTCCTGCAATTCTGCTGATGGGAATCCTAGAGCCCCTGCTTAAATCTTCTGAATCCTTCGCTCTACCAACTGTGGTTATATCAATGATCGATATTCCCTTCTCTGCGTAGTACTTCCATTCTGCTGAGGTGTTGTAACCCTTATGCCTTCCATCATTTTTCGCAGTGTTTCCAACTGCGTCTGCACTCCTGTATAAATATCCTGGTGCTTCTGCGCAGTTTCCTCTGCCATTTCCCTTACATGATCTCCAATCCTATGAAAATCATCTTCTGTGAGCACATAGGCTCCTACTCCTTTCTGCGCTTTTCTTTTCTTTCTCTTGCCAGATGATTCTGCCTAGTATTTTCTTTTATCTCTAGCCTGTGGTGTTGTTTCTAATGGAGCTTCATATACATTATTTCCAGGGTCATCGTGTTCCTGGTATTCATCAATACTGCGCTCCTCATCCAGCTGCTCTTCATCTTCATGCTCTTCATTTCTCTGCTCTTGATCTTTCTGCCCTTCATCTTGTTGCTGTAGTTCTTCTTCAAGGACTGGTACTTTTCATTCCTTGTCCCAGTAAGCTACAATCATACTAACATTCTCTTCCGTTAGCTTATACGTTGTAGGCAGCCACTCCTGGTTAGGGTCCCTCCTTTCCTGAACATACATATGATGAGGACCTGCCTTAAACCGTGCGATATTTCTATAGGCTTCAACAATGTGGGACTATATACGCGGTGTTTTCCTTATACTCATACATATTAACTCATTATACACCTAGAACATGATATTGTTGTCAATCTGTCTCTTCTTATTAGGTGAATGCCACAATTACACAAACCTCGAAGCTAAACAATGGTCTGGTTGCTTATCCAAAAACTACGAATGCTCTGGCTCTTCCCAAGCAACTAATGCAATAATTATTAATAACCAAGAGTAATTAAATAACGAACCTTTTGCTCATTCATTATAGGAGGAAGAATGGGAAGTTGGGCATCACTATATGTTATTTCGAACGATATCCATTTTGACTGACCATTTTGATAGGCGTAATGGACCCCGAGTAGAGACGGGGGACATAGCGAGTATTAATATGCTAATTGATACGGGAATTTAAAGCATCGATATGAATAGTTTAGAATGCTCTTCTATATATGTATATATTCCTCCCGCATGCTTTAGAGAATGATAGTTTGGGGGGTTGAAGAGGACAAATGATGTTGATTTTGAATAACAGTGAATGACCGGCTAATAAAAGAGGACATGTGAACACGTACTACATGTTTACATGTGAACACGTGCTACATATGAGTGATTGAGACACGTCGACACAAACACATGCACGCTCGGTAGATTGATTCCTTTTTCTTCCATTGCTGGAGATCCAGCTAGCTATTCACTTAAGGTAAAGGCGAAGTAAGCGGGAAAATCTGTTGCTAGCGAGCTAACAAGGGGACTTATATTGAACCAACCCTTCCATAAACATTAGCCAGGGGAAGGGCTACCATTGAATGTCCGAGATTGATTAGCTCCTCCAATGAAACTTCCTTCATTGCCCTATTAATTCATAAACAAGGACTAGTGTTTCCTCTCATTGATTTCCGGGCGGGAGATGGCGCAATCGAGGGGGTATTCCCTCCAGGGAAGAAGTCCAAGTAGGCTAAAGCAGCTAAGGCTTGCAGCATGTATTTACAAGACATTAACCAGAAACCCGGTAGCTACTACTAATGAAGACCTTTAGCCTATCATACATAGGTGGTATTCCTACTTTTCAAAAATGGAAACAGATAGATAGTTACATTCATTATAGATAGTCGATCTAATTCTATAGTCATTCTATTCTATAGAAGATAGGCATCTAAAGAAGAGCTGAATAAGCCCGCCTGCTACTAATCTGTTTGTTAAGCTTGGGGTATAATAAGTTTTTCCCTATGTTAGTTGTTAACCCTGTGTTGCCTGAATAGGAAATGTTCGATCTTTCATTAGGCGTGAGGCCATAATTCTTTCCTTCCCCTCTCGGATAGTCGGATAGCTGGCATTCTATATGTATTATTACTTATATAAGTGCATTCAATCGTTCCACTAGGAGAAAAGCGCTAGTTCTCACCTCACGTAGATTAGCCGTAATTCTTTTCCCGTTCGTTTATTAAACCAAGCGTCCACTCGCCCTAATATGACAGGATCCTTTCATTAATAGGAAAGGGTTCCCATTCCTATCAATAGATCGCTCTCCATAATCGTTCAAGACTGCGCTGCGCCTCTTTTTGGTGGGGAATGAGGTGCACTCAACCAACCATAGACAGGAGTAACTAAAAGGGGCTCGGGCCATAACCAACATCACGCAAGACCAGGCCATCACCAATACACCATGCTGTCAGCTGGTTTTTTACCAATTCTAATGACTAATAATTTGGCCGGGAGAATCGAAATTGATGTCAACGATTGGATTGGATTTCAATGGAAAAAGGATGCTTCCAATTGGAAGTAAGTACTCAATGATAGATAGGTGCCTGGACTGGGCTGGGGGGATATGGATAGATGCGTGGGAAGGATGAACTTACTACCTACACTAGCGTACTCATATGCGTGAAGATGATAAACTGTATCCATGATGTTTGGACCTGCCCTTCCGAGCAGCGAGGAAGATGTCTCGCTTTCCATCCAATAGTAGCTGCTTCAATTCAAACGCTTGCAATAAGGGATTCTCCGTACTTTCCAATAGTGAGTACGCTTCGATGAAGTATAGCTTTGATGGAATAATAGGATTTCTCCCTGGCACATAGGCGGCTAGGGTTGCCCCGCGTACCTGCACTATAGTTTGCCTGTTCCAATAGGTGCTGTTCCGAAGCAGTTCGTTACCCTTTTATAGATCGAGATGCAGTAGATTAATATTGAGACTCCGCAGTTAGGGACCCAGTAGCGGATCCAAATATAGTGCCTACAAAAGCAGAGCAAAAACCGTATCCACACGTACTAGGTGAGACAAAGTTTCAAATTAAGATGCATCCCTGGTTCGGGGGGAAGGGGCGCGCTAGCACATCGCATTATCATCGCTAGACTTTGGCCAGCACAAAAAGCACCCATTGAAGCTTCACCCGTCGATTCAGTTGATCGAGCCAATGACCTTGAATTAGTTGCTTATGAAAACCAGTTTCACCAGTTATAACTTATGAACCGCCTGTTGAAGCATCCATTGAGGATCCAAATCGAGAGCCACCAGTAGCCGGGGTAACAGAATAACCCATTTAAGATGCAGAGGTATAGCTCGTTCCAAATCCTCCAGCAACAGATCCAAATCTAGAGTTCTTAAGCTTAAAGGCTACGGTGGCAGCTTAAGACCCGTTCCAGGTCCAGTGGAAGCAGCAGCTAAAGCATAAATAGATCAAGTGCCAGATCGAGATAGAGCAGCAGTTCCATGTGCAAGTGCAGATGTGGATCCAGATCGAGCAGATTCATATCCAGTCCCAGGATCAGATTCTTTAAGTAGCACCAATTGCATAAGCAGTTTACCCAGCGAGAGTTTAACTAGGCATGAGACGAGGAGAGAGATCTGTGCGCTTAGGTTCGGACCACACATCCCCTTTGCGTGCTCGCGGATAAACCCCGAGGGCAGCTACGGGAAAAGACCATGTGCCTAATACTAATAGGAGTTACTTATGGGAATGGCCGGAGAGCGCTCTTTACCAAAGGTATCACCCACAGCAGAGGAAACACCGGTTTAAGCTCCTTTAGTTGCAGAGTCAGTCCCTAGCAACAGGAGGTTCAGCTTCGTCACAAGCATCAGTAGCAAGGGCAAACCAAAACCCCGGATAGGTAGAGGTAAGTGGGAAAAACAGCACCATTTGCACTAATTGAACCATCTTCAGATCGAGACCGAGTAGGCTCAAAAGCAAAGGCGTAGACAGGAAGGGTAGAAGGAACAGTTACAGAGCGAGATCGATACCCAGTTACTCCGGTTCAAGTTCCATGACCATAGCTGGCATCATAGCCCACAGATCCATCAGTGACAGAGAAAGTAGTTGATCCAAATCCAATCCCAGTTATTGATACGGTTGAAGCAGCACTCCCGGCAGCTTACTTAGTTTTCTTTTCACCAGCGATATAGTACGTACCTCCTTATACTTATCAAGGACCACCATAGCTAAAGGAGGAATAATTGCAGTCCACCAAAACGGATTGCACCTTATTCCATCAAAGGAGAAACTACTACCCGAAACCACTCTCCGATCCTAATAGGCTGGCACCCGAATCTAATTGGATGGAAGCCACTCAGCACCCCAGACTAAATAATAGAGCAAACCCACGCCAATCCTTTCAGTTTTGCCTCAATGTTCAGAAGCTCGGTGGTCCATAATAGTATATATATAGGTCATGTAGTTAGGCAGATCTAGGAGCATTTCGTTTCGTTCGATGAAAAGCGTTCAGTCTCAAGGCTTGATTCGTTGATTGGACCTATTTCTACCTCTTGAAAAAAAGGCCCGGGATTCTAGATAGAGAGCTGCAGCACCGTATAAATCTAATAGTAGTCCCGGTAAGCGGAAGAATGACTGTCCTCGAGCGCAGGTCCAGTGTATGAATATCTGGATCTGGAAATGCCCGCTTCTGTAAGCTCACGAATGATGGGCAGAAACCTTTTTCAAGGTTTCGAGATCCATCTATGTGCATTTCGTATTTGATGGAGGCGCATGTAATATATGCTTTTGTCATATCTGGTACTATTATAGAGCTCCTTATGTTCTCCGTTCAGCCGGCTCTCGGTGAATAGAGAGGACCGGTACTCACTCAACCAAAAAAGAGTATAATCAAATTGAAAGCGAGGCCCAGATTATGCCATATCGGATCAAGGCCTAGTTCCATATAGAGCATAATATATATATATATATATATATATATGCATAAGTAGATGAAGCAGTCGGTAAAGCATAAGTTGTTTCACATGTTTACTTTGACTGAATGAAAAGCATGTAGCTGCAGCTCTCCTAACTTCTTTATGTACTAGAAATAGATTTTCTTATTGAAAGCTGCTCATATTGACCTCGATGAAGGGGTTGCAGGTCAAGTGGAAACGTCGATAGAAGGCGCTCCAAGGGCGAATTATAAGGTTTTCATAAATCGTAGAATTTGCTTCTTCAACTCAACCTTCATTTTTCTCTTTGATTGAAAAGAAAAGATTGCACTACAGCCTTCCCCCGCTATGAGGCTTTGCCTAGGGAGAGAAAGGTGAACAGCTTTTTACATTTGACAGTCCTTATTGGCTGGTTCGATCTGCCTACTTGGTGAGCTTGGTGAGAAGGAAAAAGCAACAAATCTCTACTAGTTTGGGTTCATTGGGACTTTCTTTTATTGACTGGTGCTTCATGGGAGGATGACTTAACTGAAATATATCTTTTCTTCTTATTGAAAGCCAGAGATGGGGGATGGAGCCATAGGTCAGATGGAAATGGCGATAGAACGTGATAGAAAGGGCTGTTGAGATGGTTTTCACCATTGGTAAGATGCTTTTCTCGAACCTGTCTTACTTTCCCTGTCCGACTCTCATCTTTCTCTTTATTATTGAAAGCTAGAGCGTATTGGCCATTGGCCGAAGATCAGATTAATGGGGACGTACACTTGAAGAGTTAATTAGATGGGTATCGCTTATGAAGTGGCATCGAAGCACGCTAAAATACTATTATTAATTGGTAACGGTGTGGTGTAACGAACCTATTTATTTAATCTTCTTTCTTAATGCGTGACGTTAAGAAGTTCGGTGCTAAGAAGTTTGGAGAGGTGGGTATGTATATCTCTTATCCTTTTGCAGCTGGTCATAAGCATTCTATTTGACCGAAACTTATTGATTGACTCAGATCGGGGAAGGAAGAAACACCTGTAGAGCTGCGGTAGGTAGCAATAAATGCCTGCTAAAAGGGCAACGGATACACTTTTTTAGATTGGGTATATCCGCTCCGCTCTTGTAACTAAACCCTTAGGACTTGATTGGTATATTTGCTTCTTCCACTAAATCCCCATGACTTTCACTTGAATAGAGCAGGGTTGGGATAATTACTCCTATGAGAGAAAGGCGAGGTAATGATCAGAAAAATTAACCAACATATAGAAGAAGGTGACTTCTTGATTGCAGGCGATCTCCCTTTATCCGGCTGTCTTGGCTTATTAACTCTTTTACTTTTACGGTGGAAAGGTGGTGAAAAGGTGCAAACCTTGCAAACCTTATTGAGCGAGCAACCCTCATCGAGTGAGCGGTATACAAATTTTGCTTTGAGAACAATGAAACTTGGGCATGTCTGAGAACAACTAAAGATGGACGAGTTGAAGGTTGAATGGAAGTAGCGATAGGCCGTGCTAAAGAGGAACCACCATTGACACGGTTTTCAATATTCACTTAAGTCCTGTTGTTCAACCTTCTTTCACTTAAGTAATCCTTTGTTCAACGCGGGTATCCGTGGGCATAAACATAAGGTAAAATCCGATTGCACGCATCTCCTATTTGGGATTGTGTCTATACCAACTTATCTAAAAAAGGAAAAAACAAAGCTGTATGACTCTGTAAGAAGGTGGAAATCCTAAAGTAGATTCAGGTCAAGTCAGGCAGGAAGGACCCTAATAGGCAGACTCGGGTGAGGTATATTCAGGCAGATTCAGGTAAGTGAGGACCTTTTTAGTTTAGAAAGACTCAGATCAGGATAGGTTCTGTTGAGGCAGACGCGGATAAGACTTTCAAGAAGGAGCGTTAATAATAAGGTTAGGACTAACTGCTGTACCTTCTTTCTTTGAAGCATGGGAAACTTACTTTCCTATTTTTTTGTATCGTATTCTACGTAAGCGTGAGGTAAGGTAGGGACTGATGTTGCTTACCTTGCTCATAGGAGAAGGACTTGTTTTCACCCCCAATGTTGGCTGGTTGGCTGGTTAGTAGTAACTGCTGCCGCCATCAGCCCTTTTACGCCTTACCTTACTTAGATTTGACAGGATCTTACCTTATTGATTTACACCTGATCTGATTGATTGCCAGGACTTCATTGCTCCAGGATTGACCCTTTTAAAACCTGGAACTTGGCTCTGCCTTGCCCTAAAGGATTTCGTTCCAGATAGTAAGGACCGGTTACGCACGCACTGTTCGGGGAAAGGAGCTGTTTAGGTCACTGTTTGGGTAAAGGGGAACGGAACTGTTAGGGGAAAGGCACTGTTACGCACGCATGCCCTCCGGGGGCCGAGCCCATTGCTAATGGAACTTTGGGTAAAGGAACTGTTAACTGTTTGGGTAAACGCACCTTGACCATTCAATAGGAGGAACTTTACCAATTGACCATGAGGTCCCCACTTATCCAATTATATGCCCTATTGCTTAATTCCGATCAATCAGTAAGACCGCCTATTCCATCGGGAAGCTTAGATCAGTCAAAGGTGGTGGACTCGGGCGTATTAGAAGTAAATAAGGAAGGTGGGAGGGGAGGTGTTCTGCTCAAAAGGCCAGTCATGCTCACAAGGCCAGTTAATCCATTGCAGGCTCATGATTCCAGTGCGGGAGGTTCTTGCTTGCTTGGAAAAAGCCTTCCTTACTTGGTTAAAGCCTTATTTTATCGTATGATTCGAGAGGAGGGACAACTGCCGGTGCTCTCTCCCACCAACTCTTATATTGGGTCGATCATAAAGTTAATACATATATATATATAATAAACTTTTCCCTACTATAACGAGGAGAAGATCCCCGGAACTGAAGAGGATAATAAGCGGAACGAAGGAAATGAATTGATGTACCCGAATTTCCTACTATCCGAAATGGGGTCTTTCTCTTCCCTCCTCGAAATGGAAAAGACGGGGCATGAAGCAGCTAATTGTATGAACCAGCAGTCGACCAACCAAGGATCGAATGAGCAGACGCTGCTGCAGCCCAGCTTTCAAAATGTTGACTCTCAATTGGGACTCTATCTTTCGCCGCACTCGATCTCCAGATAAAGAACGATCCAACCTGTGGGTCGAGGAGGATAGTACTGGCCGGGGAAACCATCATTCTGGGATTGCGAGATAGATTGCTTTAACCTGACAAAGCGGGGCATAAAGGTAAGGTCTATCTCAAAGTCCACTATTGTATACGGATTAACAAAGTAACTATCCATTCTGTAACTATCCATTCCATCATTTCCCTGCGGGGCTTAAGATTGAGCAAACTCACTTCGGTCGACCGGTGGTGCTATCCGGGTGATCCTCCTCTATAATTCTTCTTCGGGCGGGGAGCGGGAATTCAAGCTATTTTGCACTTGCTTTTAAAGACCTTCTCTTCTCTACCGGGGAGAGGTTCTTATTGAAAAGGAATACGGGTTCTAAGTATTCTCTTGCAGAAAGCAGACTCGGCCGGCATATGCCCCTTCCATTGAAAGTGATCAGATAAAGTGTTCCTTAAGAAAAAGGTAGTATCGAGAAATAACGTATATAAAGACAGACCCAATATCAACAGTTGAGGTTCTCAGGAAGATTGATTCCCAATTCCCATCTGAAATAGGAGGTGGGGGCTGGCACCAAGTGAGTTGGGAAGGGTGGGGTTCGCTCGGTGGATGGAAACCATGTAGCCCTCAGAGAGAGAGCTCAAAGAGAGATAGAAGTAGCCCTCATAGATCTCGGTACTTTATAGATAGATAGGGACTAAGATGAAGAGATTAAAGCTGAAACAAGACTTAGCCCTGCCTTTCACTGTCTTTATTCTTTGCCAAGGAAGGGAACCCATTCTCAGATCTCCCATTCACTGATGGGCAGCCGGGGGAGAATAGTTCCAATGGATGGTAGAACAACACAACAATGGTCTACCACGCGAAGCCAACCCTCCCGTCCTTCTTGGGTTAAGGATGTGTGAAGGAAGGGATCCGGTAAAGCACCTACTGGCTTTCAGGTTAATTGAAAAAGATAGTCGCAGGGCGACCTGCGGCTGGATCGAATCCCCCATATACATAAGAGATTCTCCCTCTTTTCTTTCCCTCATATACATCTATAAGGAAAGAAGTAAGTAAGTGACCAATTCTCTCCTCAATTCTATGTAAAATCGTACCGGAAAAGTACCAGTGAGATCGTATCGGAATGGATCGAATCCCTCTTTGCCTCTTATTATTGAGGTTCTCCAGGTTATCCCAACCCTTCGCCTCGATTGATCAAGCAAGGAACTACCTGATCTTTGTTGAGCAGCCCGCCCCTATCCCTATTTCTTTCTTAAGTCAGTCAGGTTGCTCGTTTACTCATTCTTAAGTGACTTTCTATATACGTAACGTAATATTACATATATAATTGCTTGAGTAGGGTAAGTAATCAAACCCTTCAATTCGAACACGAATAGTCATGCGAGTTATGCGTGTCTCCCTGCTGAGCTATGTGAGTGATGCGAGCCGGGATTAGAGCATTGAATCGGAGCATGGGGATCGGATTAGCCCATTATTAGAGCACGGAGTTGGATTAGCCCTTAACTAGTTGGATGGATTAGCCTTCCCATGTGTTCTTCGGCATCGATATGCCTCGAACTAGCCCATATCTATGCGTGTCATTAGCCATGAAGGCGACCGACCACCGCATATGCCTGCTTCCCCGGTTCGGTTCAGTGGCGCGACCTTTGGGATGAGGGTTTGTATGATGCTCCGATCGATCATCGTTCTCAGAGCATGATTGTGATGATGAGTGTCTTCTCGTCTTCGGGCGCACATCGATACTTGATATGTGTGTTTCACCGGGGTTATTAGCTGCACCGATGTTTGCCTAGTTTTTATCCCCTTCAACCTCCGGCAACAGGAAAATGCGTCCATTAATCCTACGGGGCATTGGAGGAACGAAAAGCATCCATATGCTGACGCGGATGAAGGAAAAAGTATGGATTTGAGTGCGAATTTGAATCGATGCCAGAGAGAGTGCGCTTGCTTCAACCGTAGGGCTATCTTCTTCGATCTTCTTCGATCTGATTGCTGGCCGGGAGAAACTCGGGATAACCTCGTAGATGAGAGCAGCTCACATCTTCACATATAATTCTTATCCTCTCTTCCTCGCTAGTCGTTAGAGCCGCCCGGTGGCATCATGAAGGAATGATCCATATAGGGTTTACCGCTGTATCCTAACCCGATCTGTATCAATCCGATCCTTGTCCTTGCTTGCTCACGCAGTAAGGTTATGTGCTCCCTCCCCCGTTCGTTGGGAGCTGCTATCCCTGTTCTCGCTTCGCTCTTCAATAAGACCACCTGTTAAGCTTCGCAACTCCGGATCAGAATGCGCCCGCATGCACAAATATGGTGAAACTCAAAGAAGCCAAGCTGAAAAGCTAAGATATCGTAAACCTAGGGGGAAAGCAAATATATGGGTGGAATCCTTCTTCCCGCTGATGTAGCTTACCCATAATATATACCTTTTAACTCGGGTGAGTGAACTGCGATAAAAAAAGGGTGCGATATTAGCAGGTAAATAGCGCTTTCTAGCGTTCTCCCCGGTTCGAATCCGGGCACACCCTTTCCACCCACTTCTCTAAAATTAGGTCTAAATAGGGAGGGTACAAACAGTCAACCCCTTCCTGTTCTCGCATCTCGGCTTCGGTGACGCTCTTATTTAACCAGATAGATACTCAAAAGATACCCTCGGCAATACAAAGGATAACCCTCACAAATTGACCCGGAGGAATGCCTTAGTTCTAACTGATATAGGACCTGAGTTCGTACTCGGCAAATAGGGATGAGCATAGCGTCAGATCACTACTCGAATAGGGATGACGTAGCGTCAGGAAACTACTCGAATAAAATAATAGGATGAGCGAACCGTCAGGTCACTACAATACTAATAGGTCGAGCGAACCAAACTACTTGAATAATAGGGTCGAGCGAACCGTCAGGAAACTACTCGAACTGACGCCCGGATTTGCGCCTAGCCTTGCGCTGAGAGCATCTTTGCGTTGCTAGGCACTAACCCTAGCACCCTTGCCTTGCTTAGCGTCTAGCGCATCCCAGAGAGGCATACTCGATGTCTCAGCCTGATCTCGCTACCATCCTGTATCTAGCAACCCTATCTTGCTACTCAAGGCGGCTTCTTATCCTTAGGCGGCTTAGGCTGCTGATTAGCCTTCTTATTCTGTCGTCGCTGATCCCTTCGGAGCTTCTTATCCGACTTCCCCTTATTACCCTGTGTAGGGTGATTGAACCGAGTAGGTGGTAATCTTGGTGATTCAGTCTTAGGGCCAATAACTGGTACCTCCGGAAGCTTAGCGGCTGACTGTTGCTTATCTTCGAGTTTAGCCTCCAGTTTAGCAACCTGATCCTGAAGACTAGCAATCTGAGCAGACAGCTCTTGACTATCCATGCCTACCAGCTTCTGAAGACTAGCAATCTGATCAGACATCAAGTCAATCTTAGCAGATAGCTCTGCTTGTTCTTTCTCTTTAAGGTCTAACTGATCCTGAAGAAGCTTTTTCTCATATTTGAGAATAGTGATATCATGCCCACCGAAGTCAATGAAAGGCTGCCTATCCTTACCCGTAGGTTTGAGTGCTGTTACATGATCGGGATAACGACGCTTACTACCACCCATAGCAGGAACTTCTTGTGGTTCAGCATCACCATCACCATCACCTATGTTGGCATTAATTAATTCCCAAATTTTGGTATCAATCTCCTCGTAGGTCAGAGTTACATCTTTGTCCTGCATACCTTCCATATACATGCGAACGCTTAAACCTGATAGCACTTCTTTATTGTACTCCTCAGCCTTTTGAGCAACTAATCTCATAATATTAACATATACTTGCCTGTTAGGAACAGCATTACCGCTAGGATCATTTAAAGAAATAGCAGGACCTATCGTTATTACAATATTTCATAAACACTTACTGCTAGTGCTTCTTGATTAAAGATTACTTGATCAAAGGTCAAGCTCTCATGAACCAGACTCCCTAAATCTACGCTCTACGCATCGTAGTCTTCCTAAACTCTAGATCGCCCTTGAAAGCCTCCATTCGGGTGCGCAACGAACCGAACTCGCTTACTCCAGATCGCGGTCGAACGATCAGAAACAGAAATGCCCGAAATGCCCGAGCCAACGGGAGAAAAATCGAGAAAAAGATATGCCCGAGCCAACGGGAGAAGAAGCACCAAAAGCACCAATATGAACCATCTACGCTGGTCACTAATGATGAAACCTAAACCTTTCTATTTTATTGGTGGGACCCACCCTTTATATATGACTCATGAATCGTTGTGGCAAAGCTCATCAACCAGGTGCCAACCAATCCACTCCGTGCTCGTCACTGTGATTATCGTATCACTATCCTAATCCTAGCTATAAGGTTAACCATCAGGACATCCGGATTGAATCCTAGCTATAAGCGCTATAAGGTAAGGATGCTAATCCCAGCTAGCAAATCCCAGCTATCAACGTGACAACCAATCCACTCGGTATCCTATCACTATCCTAATCCTAGCTATAAGGAACGTAAGGGCTATAAGGAAAGGAAGGTAAGGGTTATAGCTATAAGGTAAGGGTGATAGGGGATTCAATCCGAGCTATAAGGTAAGGTAAGGGTGCTTCAGTTACGTGGACGAGTGGCGATCAAAAGGGTTACTTGAAGGAAGGGTTACTTCAGTGGGCATCGCAGCTATCAACGTGTGTTCAAGGTCCTCTATCACCTTAAGATCTTAAGATTTAGTCACTCATTTATCACTAATTCGTGGACGCAAGGTCACTGTCCTCGGGACTCAAGGTCAAGGTCACTTTCAAGGTCAAGCTCCACAAGCCCTATTTCACAGTCTTTTTTACAAAGAAGGATTTAGATTTATATTCATACTTTACTTTATGCATTATGCTTTATATAGGAGCCTCTTTAGTGCTCACACTTTATATGGACATCTTTCTACTCATCAATCCCATTGACCTATTTGCGTGGTCATTTGTTGGATATTAATAAAAACACGAGTCTGATGCCCAGGAGCATAGGTAGAACGGAAGTGACATAATTGGTCGAAGGTGCGTCGAATAGCACGCTCGGATGGCGGGGATTGTTGACCGTTTCAGAAGGCGTGTCGACGGATCGAAGTGTGAGTGTTTACTCCCAGAGTGATAGCTAGGAACAAACCGGATACGAAGCGTGAGGCAGTCCGTAAGTACCTGGATTGTGGGAACATTGGATGGTGTAGCTGGAGCGGACTAGAAGGGGACCAAGCGAACAGGTGGATTGATTAGCCGGTTGACTGGCTGATTGACCGACCATGCATTCTGTAGGGGCTTCCCTCCCTTCGGTCGGTATGCCGCTTTCTTTCTCCTAACTCTGGTACTGTCCCAATTTCCATGCTCTTGCTCTAACCTTGCTTTTCGAACCGAATCCATAGTAGTGCTCGCCCTGCATGAATCTGGTGAATCTGTAAGTTCTCGGCTGCTGCAGATCTGTTGCCTGTAGTAGCTGGGGGATGGATGGCGGCAAGTAAGGAGACGGGACGTAGACTAGGGCATGTTTTGGTACTACCCAATTTCCTCTTCAGGTGCCTTACCTGTAGAGTTCAGGTAGGGGACAATAGAAATTCGAAGCCGAGGGTAGCTGGTATATAGAGATGGCGAGCAAAGGAATGACGGAGTGCATAAGCCCTGGGGCATCAGTTGGAGGGACTACAGTTCGCCACGTGCACCCAGCGGGAACGGTGATAGACTCAACGGGACAAGGTGGCGGAGACCAGGTACCAACACAGTGACCCACTTTCCCAGGAGCCTGGAACGAAGCTGAACTAGTACGGTGCAGAGTGGCAGACACAACTGGACAATAGTGGACTACAGATCGTCACGTGATCGCTTGAACTGGATATGACTGACCAGGTTGATGTGCCGCTCCCTGTTTCTCGAAGTAAGATAGATCTAACCATCGATGGATCTTTGCAGCACGTAGTGCAGAGTGCATGATCTATAAATGAACTGTAGGTACACCTTTCTGTGGCCCGAAATCCTAGTGGTTTCATAAGTCTCTAGTTGCTTGGCAGTGCAAGACCGACTCATCGATTTATCGGGCAGGTGCGTTCGGATGGCGGCTAGAATTAAGTTATTGGAATCCGTTTAAGAAGGCGTACTGTTCGCTCGGTAACCTCCTTGAGTAGGGGGTCGACCAACTAGTTTCCCGCAGGACCAAGGCCCTGAAAGACCCTACACGCTCATCTATACTATAGTAGTGCCCTCTGATTGGACGAAGCACGACGGCTGAGAGATAGCGGTTGTGACCTGGATGGTTCATTGGAACTTGACCGGAAGGGAGTCCTGGTCCTGTAGGAAGCGTACACTAGTTTGAACCGACCCATCCTGCATCAGCTGGGGAGCTACTCGGTGAACTGGCTGAATGCATGGCTCGGTCGGAGAGGGCAGCGCTCTATATCTTAATACAGAAAGCAATTATATCTTAAGAGGTCGCATTTCACTCCAGTTTTCCCCGCCTTACCCCAAGTATTTTCTAGGCCCACCATTAAGAGCCGTACCGAGAGAATGGTTCAGTAAGGTTGAGACCCCTTTGTTATAGAATTAGCTCCTGTGACTGGCTGTTGTCGTATCCCACTTCGAAATAAAGAAGAAAGAGCCTTCGAAACCTTATATAGAGAGGGACCATAGGAACCCTTTCAAATAGAGAGCTCATTCCCCGCTCTCTAAAATATTAAGCGGCTTACATTCCAGTAGATCGTGATAAGCTCGCCTTGCTTGCTATCTCTGTTGCAGTGAGAACATATTAAAGGCTCCGTTCATTGACTCCGGGTCCCTACCCTTTTCGAAATAAGGTAGCGGGAAAAAGAACAGACTTTGCACTCCCGGCGGAGTTAAGGTTGGCTGGGTCCCCCGATCAATAGTTTCAAAAGTTCGGCAGAGAGAGCTAACTAAATATGCCAGCCTTAACCTTAAATAGTTGCTATTATTATTCTTCCTCCTCTCAGAAAGAGCTCTCCTAAAAAAACGCGCTTATTTTTGATGCTAGGGTGTGATAAGAATATGTAGGAACACGTGTAATAGTCTCATTTGGTTATTCGTTATTTCCTTCTTATAAAAGATCCTGAGCTTTATAAATACTTATAAAAGATCCTGAGCCTTATAAATGGATCCTGTGTCTGATCAATATGTAGGAGTTCAAATCAATCCTTTCTCATTGGTAATGTATCCTGCATATGGTATGTAAAATCTTAGAATATTATAATCATTCTACTGTATAACTTTTCTAATTCCAACATCATAAGGAGCTCAGGATAGTCATAAGGAGCTAAGATTCTTTTGTTCAATTCTTATTACTCTTCATCTTAAGTTCTAAATCAAGACTTTCCTATCTATCTGCTTGAGTTCAAAGGCAGGATCTTATATAGGTAGGGCCTTTGTTGAGGAATTATTTAAGATACAAAGTGATATAAACTACTCTAATAGTTATAAATGGTGGGTTGCTAAAAGAGTTCTAGGAGTCTCTTGTAGTTACCTGTGGTTTCTTGGGGTGCTTGTTGGGTGTGTTTCCTTTCTAAAAGATGAGTTCTAAGGCGTGTTGAATCGGGCTAACCTATCTTATTCTTTCTCTTTCTCATACTACCTAACTAATCATACTACCTAATAAGCTCTATCTAAACCTAAACCTAAGAAGTTGTTCCTCATAGCCGCGGGTGAGAAGAACTTAACTTGTTATTAGTAGAGAACTAAACTTGTTATTAGTAATTATTTGTCCTTACCTCTTACCTTGTGATTCTTGGATTGGATCGAAGAGACTGACCTTGTGATTATGATCGCTTGCAACTTGTAATTATGATCGCTTGCAACTTGTTCTTGTTGCTATTGGAGACTCACCTTGTTCTTATTGTCGCGGAGACTAACCTTGGGATTCTGATTGCTCTTACCCCTTGCAATTATTCTTGCTCTTACCTTGAGTTAACTGCATCGGTCACTTACCTTTATAAGATTGGATTGACGAATAGTAGTTATGATTACCTTGTTGATACCGGATACCCCAGCTCTAAGGAGCTGACTGATTACCTTTAGACCGGATACGCGATGTTGATAGTATGTACGCGTTGATTGGTTACTATACATACGCCTAGGACTTGCATCATATACATACGCTTGCTATAACTTGCATCGTAATATGACAATCATTACATTCCTCTCTGTCAAGGGCTGGGCTGTATTGATTGTGAAATAAGCCATACGGGAACCTCGGGGATATACGTTTCTTCTTACCACTTGTTGCTTGTGATTGACGGATGTGATGTGCAGCGGAGAGGTGCATTGATCTGATCATTAAGTTATGTCCCTGTTTAGTCAGTCATCTCTATAAACGATGCGGGCTGGACTAGACTTAGATGGACTCACCACTAACTTCTTTACTTTGATTCGATGCCAATCCCCTGATCAGGATATCGGGATGATCTGTAGTTATTAAACAATCCCTACTACTTCTACTTTCTTTAGAAGCTATAGTGAACAATACTTTATCTGAAGCCTAACCTCTAGTTTCTTAAAAAGACCTGGAATTGAAACTATTATTCGTAAACAATACTTTAAACAGGACCTATTAATCCTATAGTTATACTTAATTCCTTTAGGTAGCTGCTAATAGTTATAGATCCCATGAGTTCATGAGTTATTCCTACTCTTTCTACTGATACAAGACCTTGAGGAACAGCTAGAGTTAGTAAACAAGACCTAATCTAGTTCAGCTGGTCAAGTTGGTCTTTATGCCGTGTCAAAGGTTGGTCAATCTCTCTCCTAACGTGTCTAAAAGGAGGAGTTAATAAAGGCAGGGAGTCTAATATTAGTCATCTAAATTGAATCCCTTTGCATATTACCTACATAATCTAAATTAGATTTCCTAAAGATACTAAATAGAGTTTACTAAAGATACTAAATAATAGAGGGAGGGTTAGGTCTTTGCTTTGTTATATTCCTAGTTGCTAAAGGAAGGTGTGTCAGAGTCAGTAGGAATATGTATAAGAGTCAGGTTGACCTTGGAGGAATAGCTATAGTATCTCCTGGACAAGCTCTAAAAGAGAGATACAGACTAGTTGCTACTGTGTATAAAGATAGTGAAAAGTATTCTGTCTATTCCTGCTACTTATTGTGTAGGAGGGCGGGCTGAACCGACTAGAGGAAGTATAGGAGCGCGAAGCGCGGGCTCAACCGACGTAAGGAAGTATAGGAGCCTAACTTCAACCATACTTATTTATAGTTCCTAAAAGAAAATATCTAAACCTAAGATAGAGGATATAATTGTTCCTACTTATCTAAGACTACTAATACTTCCAACTTACTCTTACTGTAAAAAAGGAGCACAAGTAAGAAAGAAGGAATAGTTATAAGAAGGAATAGTAATGGACTCCTTACTCTTAACATACAGAAGCTACTTTATATTTCCTAATCATACTGACTAGTCTTTATCTAAATGAGCTACATACTAGTGTTTGTTTATCTATACCTAACCATATATTCTAGTTCCTTAGTTACTTTTAGAGTTAGGAGTGAAAAGCTAGTAATAGGGTCTAGGTCTGGTTGGATAAAGAAAGTCTAGTAAGAAGAGGAGCTTAGTAAAGTCAGAAGAGGAGCTAAGTAAAGTGTTTTATTCAGCCTTAACTATACATAAGCTAGCTGACTAGTTACTTTGTAGTCTTGACCTAAGGATTAAGCATACAGACTAGTTCCTAAAGAGTATCAAGCATAAGCAACAGACTAGTTCCTACTCTTATTCTCTTCAACCTTAAGAGACTAAAGCTACTTCCAGTCTTAACATTAACCTTATAAAGCAGTCTTTACATTAAGCTTATAAAGAACATACTTTTCAAGAAGCTATCTAATCCTAAATACTAAACTATCTATCTCCTTGATTGAGTTATAAAGGCAGGAGTTATAATAAAGAGGCGGGATCTTATAGGTGGTTTTTAGGGTGGTGGGCAGCAAGCAAGCAAGCTGTCCTGTTCATCCAATCCATCAACATTAATGGGTACTTGCATCGTATACAAAGTGACCAAGATGTAAAGGATAGATCTCCCAACTCCAACTGACAAACAAGCCAGCTCAAATCTATGATGGATGCATGCAGTTTCTCCTAGGTGTCCGGGCGTCAGCAAACACACATACATACTTGCAAGCCGGCAAAGACAATACAAAATATGTATGTAAGCTTATAAACGATGCACTTCGTTAACATGGGTCGTAATTTAATAGCAATTCATAGGCCGTTATTTAATAGCGATGGCTTCTCATTTCCTCAATGATTAGTTTTCAGCAGACCCTGGATTTTAAACTCAATATCGATCTAGGTTACCCGTGCTGCTTAAATCTGCCATCTATACCAGTCTAGCTGCCTTTGCCTCCTCCAACAGTCGCGTAATTACGTATAATAAAGTAACTAGAGAGATAAGAAAGAGGGTCCACTCTGACTCGGCCCCGGGCCGCCTCTGCATGCAGTTAGACACTCGACTGATAAGGC
>Ga0316213_1000010_pt1 | contig 25998 bp, 11 predicted proteins | sample NRE2metagenome_FD_207798 | JGI IMG/M metagenome (GOLD analysis project Ga0316213, IMG submission 207798) | Spruce roots microbial communities from Maridalen valley, Oslo, Norway - NRE2 | ecosystem: Host-associated > Plants > Roots > Unclassified | place: Norway: Oslo | collected 2017-09-14
TGCATTACTTTAGGTTTTTTCCATAGTCAGGACACAAAATAAAGAATCTATCCATCCAGCTAGCGCTCCTACCGAGACATTACCTACGGACTGGGTTCGGGTAGTAGAGTACCAATCTTATGGGAATACCGAGATATTACCTACGGCTCCTGTCGGCTTCCTCATGGTCTCAAGTAATAAAGCAAGTCACTAGATTCCCTTTAACTGATGAATGTCAGATCCTTAACGGACAACTCAGTTTTTCCCAATGGAATTGACTCGGTCAAACCTGAGCAGAGCTCTCTATAGTGAGGCAAGTCATAAGGCAAGCATATATACATATATAATGAGATATCTCTATTTGTCTACGAGATATAGGGTACGATCGATTATGAGAGCCTAAGTGGGCTAAAGAAAATATACGTGGGATAGACAAAGATATCTGTCTTGTGCGCACTTATTTCCCCGGCACGCGAACTCCGCTTTAACGTATTGAATCGTTTCATGGGTGAAAGATAGCAGGATATAATAAGGCCAAGGAAAGAAGCCATAACTCCATACCCCATATTAGACCCTTAGCATCTCAAACTTCCCCTTAGCGAGGGGCTTCGTAAAAATAGAAACCACCTGCAAATCTGTCGAAATGTAGTCCAACACTAAAAAGGACATGACTTCAAAAAGGACATGACATGGACCTGACCTATAGCACCAACAAAGGGGACACTCTGTATGGCCACCTTTACCTTAACCACTACAGCTTAGAACCTATTGGTATAGACTACTACTGGGGTCTCCCGGAGTCTTTCTGCTGCTATAATGAGAGCTCGGAGGGTTTTTGGTTTCCATAATTCTTACATAGGATTACTCTACTATCTGGCGGTCCAGTGCCTTATAATTTCATGGATTCGGGCGCTCTGGCGTATGTATGTGGTAATTTAGTCTATATAAACCGTATGGGACGGTAATTTCTACTTTGTGAACATGGCGTAGTAAGGCAAACATGCTAAGTATAATCACAGATATGCATTTCCTAAGATCGTACTAATCTTAAGTCAGGATTTCGGGTCGAGTGCCAGACGGGCTTCTAAAATCGGATAGATATTCTATTTTCATTAATAAACCAGCAGGGCTCTACTCTACAATCGAGCAGAGTACCTCCTATGCAAGGAAGGAATTCGGTGGAGTAAAGAGTAACAACTTTATCTTCATTAGAGTTGCTTGATCTCTCTTCTAATAGAAGGAAAGCTCCTACTTTTCATACTTTCTTATCGGGTGTGTTAAGTAGGATTCAGAACACTTCTTATCCATGAACGAACACTACTAACTAAACCTAAAAAACTCCACTATGCTAACCCAACTGATCCACTATGCTGCTAACCCAGCTTCAAGCTTTAGGTAGAGTCTTACTAATAAGGTTGCTTATCTCCTTAAGGAATCGAGGGTAGGATCTTTGAAAAGTAGGTGTCTGTAAAGTATGAAGAGTAGGAATAAGATAAAACTAGAGGGCTCGCTACTATGGAAACTTCACTCATACTTACTCTAGCTTACTTATTAGATATAAAAGTATATGCTACAGGCTAGAACTGCTTAGAACTACACAGGCCTATCACCTCTCACAACGGGCTCTCACCTCATACTACAAAGGCCTATTCTAACTACAGCCTCTTACTTACTTTATATACTTCAGCCACACACAACCTATAATAACGACAGTTCCCTCCTTATCTAGGTATTGTTTTAGAAATAGCTGCTCCAAAAGAAAGTAGTGTAGTTCGATAACCATCATGGTGTTCCGATACATACCACTTTTTATGTTCCAACGCATGGTTAACTGTCCTAGCTCTAGCTTTTATATCTCATAATGGGGGTCCTACAAAGACTAAGATGGTCGGAGCTAATACAAAGATGGTTGGTGGAGCTAATACAAAGATGGTTGGAGCTGGATGGGATTCTTATGAAGGAGGCGGACTAATATCGGTGTATCAGGAAATGACCTAAGTCCCTGGGCAGGGGATCAACTACAGCGGAATCGGAGGAGGAGTGGGGTCATCAATTTAAACAACGAGTGCTGGTTTCGGGGTTCCTACCCAATTCATCAGATGATGGACGATGGAAGGGGGTGCACATGGGAACTACCCGTAATTACCCCACACATTTTTGTTTAGCTTGTGGTCCACCTAGTAAAGCTTTTAGAGCCGTTTAGTTCTTATATTTGGCTTTGCTACTACTGAGAATTGTTGGGCTACACGACCCATTATTACCTACCCATTTTTTATACTTTATAAGGGGCCTTGTATCATTCAAATTCCCTAGTAAGAGATCAAATCCGGTGGGTTCATTTCTGTCTCTTACTTTTACATCATTATTGATACTGGGACATCATTTTGACACGGGACCTATTTGTGCATGCCGGGGGTCGCTACACCTTATCAGATTAGGGAGGATCAAAATCACTATGCTTATCAAAATTACTATGCTTGATGATCCCAAGCAGATAAAAAATAAAATTCCTAGTCTCTAAGCAGATGAAAAATAAAATACCTAGCACAAGATAACATATTGAATTACTAGTCTCTCTCTTGACCCCTCACTCTAGGGGTGGCTCTTCCTCCCGTTGGTCGGGGCGCCTCCTTCTGGTCGGCTTAGGCCACGTGTTGTTTCCAAAAGCATGAATTTATGAGTTGAGTTGGTTGGATGCTGGGTTGATACCATTGATTCTTGACTTACTATCATATTCTTCTATGAAATCTTTATTCTATTATTTGTTTGGGAACCTACACTTTTCTACCTTTATCACTTAAAAAAGACCAGCCCTCTACCTAGAGAATTTCAAACCCGACCTACTCAACTCGCATCTCAACCTAGCCCAAACCTTCACTCTCTAAAACCCAGACAAACCACACCAAAAACTAGACCACATTTTGAAACCTATAACTAGCCTTCTTTCACCTTTACCAAGAACCCACCTATACTTTTGAAACTAGACCTATTTAACCGACAACTAGGAAACTTGCATCTCAGACTCGAAAACGACTCCACTTCTTCTTACTTCACTCCTAACACAAGGACAAGGAATCACAGATACTTACTTACAAAACAACTAGAAAAGAAAAGCAACTCATTACGAACTCTAACTACTTGCTTCACACAAAGAAGATAGACCCAGACAGACAAACCAAGATATTACTACTCATCAGTAGACACCAATCAGATAAACACAACCAACAGCAGGAAGGGACACAAAAAACATAAGTTGATCCATAGACAATTGACATTTTGGGCTTATATAAAAAATCTATTGTTACGGATCCAAATCATCGAAGGGTTCGAGATAAGAAACAAGGGGCTGGAGGGGAAACGAAACTAACCGAACCGGAAACACAATTACAACCAGGAGAAGCATCCTCCTATTGAATTATGGAACACGTAGATCACTCATTTTTACACTTACCATAACTACACAATCCTAGCAGCAGACAACTACACAACCCTCATTCTTTAGTCTTTATCGATAACAACCCAACCAGAGCAATTAATCAACCGGCCAGGATCCTATTTATTACCTAGACAAACCTTTAGCAATTGAACCAGGCCTAAACCAAGAAAAACAAAGCTTATTATAGCTTTGGCATAGACATGATACCAGGATAGAAACCTTCACAATAACCTATTCTTATCCGATAGCTTATTCCCTTTGAGCTACACTAACCACTCACATTTATACTACATTAATACTGAGATTTATGCTACGATCCGGGTACAAGTAATCGGGGCAGCAGGAGACGTACTTAAAAGTACAACAGAGGGGAACAACCACTAGAATCTCCTAAAGTTATTGATACAACCCACTTAGAACTACTTTGTACGACACTTAGACCGACCCTGGAAACCACTTATCATTATATTTAGAGCTTAGAACGATACCCACAAACAACCTATTTCTCTATTATTTATCCGAATGAATGAATGAATCAACCGCGTTAAACCCAATGTTGTACTCAGACTAACCTTTAGTCAATCCTGAGGGTAGAGACCAAATTCAAGTATTTGACTCTTCCCATCACGATTGATTATTTAGTCGATCCATCCGTGATTGATTGATTCTGGTAACCGCACACAAACCAGCAGCTATCAACCATTCTTGATGAGGATATTGATTAGCCAAATTTCACACTTGGAGCCGTTCCGATTCTGTAATCTCCACTTAGACCTCACCTCAACCCAATCAATTTGATATTTGAGCCCCACCTATAGTACGTACCTCATGATATGTCCATGCATACTACCTTTAGGGTTGAGCCAAACCATCTCACATTAGGGTATCACCACTTCTGTCTATACATGAGGAGGATCGAACCCATTTCTGTCTATATACGAGATAGATAGACTTGGTCGCTATGAACCAGCCTCGGTTACCTATATAGGAGCCACCTGTTCTCTCTTCATGATACGCAGCATTCTATACTATCAATGGCAGTAACCACTATTTCTGAATGAACCGGCGATAATAGCATCTTGTCCCTATACAAGACACGAGGAAATGCTGGAGATGGGATACAGTACCTAAACCAACCTCACCCCATGAAAACTCAACCAAGTGCCATTCTTCTTGTTGCGATTACCTATTAGATACATTGTGTTTCAGCAGACCTTTATTACCTCGCTATTAGATACATTGCCTCTTTAGCTATTGGATACATTGCCTATCACATATGATAAGATACTATGCTATGAATTTATTCTCACTAGATATGATTGGATACATGAAGATATGATCGGATACATTAAGGTATGATCAGATACTTAGCAGCGTACGAAGAGATCATGAACGATCCATATTAACTCTGTGCATTGGAGACTCAATCAGCTTGGCATGGCATGAGGGACTTTCATTACTAGTGAGATAGCATGAGGATGAGGGACTTTCATTACTAGTGAGATAGCATGAGATACTTTATAACTTGGGACTTGGTATGAGATACATTATAGCTTGGAACTACGGGTACGAGATCACATTATTCAAATGCCGCCACATGTGCATCGTATAAGAAGCATAATACTAAAATCTATAGGTAATTCTTAGTATATTATATAGGTAATTCTTAGTAGATGTGTACGCGATTGCTAGCATTATTCGTATGCATTATTTCTTGTCATTTCGATCAGTGCATCTACGAATAAGAATTCATGCATGGAGATAGAGTAGTTCAGGATTTATATGTTAGGATTTGGGAAACGAATCAATAAATAAGTGCAATGCATCGTTAAATAAAGTAAAGTGCATAGGGATCAAATAAAGATTGACTAAGTAACAATTCTATTGAGCATAGGAAATATCTTGCTCTTATATAGGAGATTAGGGTATTATAAGGTATTATACAAATTACGGAGAGAAACCATTCTTACTTTGAAAGACATATACCCTACTTCTAATCTTTCTATCTAATCTCTAACCCTCCTACGGAGAAACAATCCTACCTCGAATTGATCCCTAACTCCATAGTATAGTGACATGCCATGATTTCAACAGTCATTCCCAACAAAGATACCAAGAGTCATTCCCATCAAACATATAAAGAGTCAGCCCCATGTGTGTGCCAAGAGTAATCCCCATGCGCCAAGGTGACAAGGTGACAAGGTGACAAGATGCTAGCGACAAGGGGACAAGGTGCTAGTTATTTAATCATGCCAGTCGTTCTCTTCATCATGCCAGTCGTTCTCTTCATCCAGTGACCAAGCTACTAGCAAGCTTTCTCTCTGCTATTGACCTAGCTATCTCTCTATGGACCTAGCTATCATCTTTCTGCTATGGACCTATCCTAAAATCCGGTATCAAGGTTCTCTCATATCCGGATCAAGGTCAAAAAGAATATTCTATGTTCGGTGCCCAGCTATGAAATCTATCTATGTTTGGTGGGTGTCTAGCTATGAAATCTATCTATGTTCGGTGGGTGTCTAGCTATCAAAGAAAGAATCCCAAGCTGTCATCCCAAGCTGTCACAATGGTCCCAAGCTGTCTGTCACAAAAGAATATATGGCGCTAGCTGTCACAAAAGAATCTCTCGCAGCAGTTGGTTCCTTCTGTCCGTCTCGCAGCAGTTCCTTCCGTCCTACAGCCCTCCTACAAAAGACTATCTCTGCAGTCCATCAAAGAATCTCTATCTGAGTGAAAGAGGCAAGTCTATAAAGAATCTATCTACGCCAGTCATCAAGGTAAGCCAATAAGTATCTGAGTATCTTAACCGCAAAGCAGGGAACCCGAGTAGAGAGCCTTTCCCTGGTGGGTAAGGTGATCGAAGCGGGCTATTTCCCTCTATGGGCGTAGTAGAGCAGATCATTCCTATTAGTTTGCTTAGCCAGATCATTCCTATGGGATGAAGTAGAAGGAAGTAGAGAATGAAGAGGTTTTATTCCTTCCCGTTTGAGTGTGGTTAGCCAGTAGTAATTAGTATTTATGTCAGCCACGGAGATGAGGACTAACCTATCACGGAGATGAGGACTAACCTATGAAATGCTACACGCCCTTTAGTGACTTCCTATGGGTCTCGCTGTTTCTATTGGTCTCTCCGTAAGCTAGTTATTTGAGTTAGCAGCTAGTAAGATTAGTCTAGTTAGCAATCACTACTCCTCGTCATAGTTTGAGTAAGCACAGTAAGAAGATTTGTTGCATTAGGAATATAGTAATCAAAGTGTTAGAAATCTAGTTCTCATAGTTCATAAGTAGGGCTGCTTCTTGCGTGAGTCATAGTTTTATTAGTCAAAGCGCTGGGCCATCATGTTACAATATCATCATAGGGGTTGTTGGGCCCCCGTAATGTTCAAATATCATAGGGTTTTTTAGCCCCCGTTATAGGGCTGACGTTGAGCCCACCCAGCGATGTCTACGGGGCAATATAGGGTACCGGCATGAAGACTCCCAAAGCAGCACAACACCAAGAGAGAACATAGAACCCGATAAGATCATACCGGATCTCCGTAGCTATGAAAAAGGAGACAAAGGCGTCCGAAAGTCATGATTTTCACATAATTGTCCACTTGAATATCTATCTGGGCTATCAGGGTCAATCCTGTGTTGCACCCGAGCCCATTAACATCTCCACTTAGTATTTACAGTATGGGATTTCTCTCTTGGTGGGAACAAGTCGTGGATGGGTATAACTATGATTCTTAGGTTACCAATGGCTACGAGTGGAACATGGTGCAGTGGGAACTAGTATGATTATTATTACTTTGCAATGGAAACAACTTCAGGGACTTTGATTCATAGATAGCCCCCAGGAACCAGCATATAAATATTACTTTTATAGATGATAGACCTTTAACCCTCAACGCTCAACCCAAGCGCCTTTTTTAGTATGTCGAGTGGGCAAACCGGGCATAGTTGTGTATGTTGAGTGGAGAAACCAGGAGAGTTGTGTATGTAAAGTTGGAACCAATAAGTAGGAACCAAGAAGAACCAGGAATAAGATTTTCTTAGTATTAAGCTTTGGTTTTGTAGGATGTAGAATTAGGAAATAAGAAGAGGAAGAAGAATTAGATTCTCTTTTAAGGTTTAAGTAAGAAGAAGAAGAGTAATAATAATAAAAATAAGTAGGAAGTATGAATATAAAGTCTTAAGTCTAGGAATAATAAGAAGAAGGAGATCCTCTATGTTTTGTTATGTTTAGGTTTCAATAATAAGAGATATGAAGAGGTAATAAGAAATATGAAGAGGGTTTCAATAAGAAAAGATATGAATACTACTTTTAGGCTTCTTTAAGATGACGAAGGTTTATTCTTTAAGTATATCAGAGAGTAGGAAAGAAAGAAATGAAAATATATATAGGGTCCTCAATAAATTAGAACTACCCCAACCTCTAACTAGACATTAACTTATACCCTCTTTAGTCAGGCGAACCTATAACTAGTGGATTAACTCAAATATAGAACAAAACGCTTTATATGAAGAGAAATAGAGAACTATAAACCCCAAACTAGAGACAAATAGAAGAGCTATTACTATTTATTTACTTATTTATTACTCTATACAACAAGAAGCTATAGGATCAATACAACAAGAAGCTTTAGGAAGGGATAATAATGATAACTAGATAAGTTCCATTACCTGGAGGAATCATCTCTTTCTATCCTCTATGCATATATATATATATATCTTTACATTGATTGGATTGGACAGGGCATGACTTAATGAAGAAGATTAGTTGAGGTATTAAGATTATGTTAGGTATGTTAAGTAATTAAGATTAAGAAATAGAGTAGTATAAGTAGTTGTCAGTATGATTAGGAAAGAGAATACTTTTTCTATTTTCTTTCTGTTAGCAAAGTAACTGAGTGATTGGATAGTAAAAATGGTTACAGTGCCCATCGCAAATAATGACCATTTCGTAACCAGCTGAGCGCATAGGATAAAAAGCATGATACACCGACACCTGGCTCTCATCAAAGTAAGAATCAAGAGACTATCGTCCAGTATAAGTAAAGATAGGTCAGTAGTTGGTTGAGCTGGGTACAAGCTCAAAAGAATATTATAGGTCCCATCCCATCCCATCAGATATAGGGGTTCTCCTCTATTCCAGCTCAAAATAGAAAATCAAAGGGCAGTTAGTTGAGTAGTTGTTATAGTTGAGTTCGCTACACCATTCCTCACCGCACCGTAATGGGACCGGTAGTAACATTGATCACCTCCGTTCTCCTCCTAAGCAGTCTAAAGGTAGGGAATGATCCCATAGGAAGGTTTAAGTCTAGAATGCGGAGGTCATTTTAGAATGTATTGGGTAGGCCATAACAGGAGGTTTGGAGCGGTAGGCATGAAGAATAGACGTAAGGTAATTTCAGCAGGACTAGGGTAGTAGGCAAAAGTGAGAAAAATTCCACAACTGGACTAGCGATTATTCACCATCTTGCACCAGAATAGATATCTGCGGTATTAGGGAATTTCCCATACTATATTATATAAGTAACCGTCCGCCGATCCTATTTTACGATGGGTTGTTCCCTTGGCCTTGCCTAGCCAGGTTGGACCTGACCTTGACCTTTAGCTAGTTTGGCCCTTACCTTCTTGGCCCAGCTGGTTACTTTAGGGTATGTTTGTTACTATCCCATCCCAACGGTGCTATCTCACCTCAAGGGTAAGTTTTATTGGACTACTCTACTTCGGGTAGTTGGATTAGACATACGAGGTACGGGTCGAGAACTAGACTAATTGGTTGGACTGATTGTATGAGAACTAGACTATGGGTTAACCGTTTGGGGCGGGCAAGAAGTTCGGGTAGACCAGATCTTGCAAAAACTACTCATGAAATGTTCCTTATTAATAATATTGCTTTTCTATTTTTGGGGGGCCACTCAAACTTGATTTTCTTCTTAATTAACATGGCTATTTCAGGACGTTAAGCACTATTATGGCAGGATTGAATCAGTTGCTCGGTCAGCGCTTTTCTCTTGCTAGAGGTAGCTGTATATATGTATAGGGGCGGGAAGGAGCAGTTGACAGAATTATTTATATTTTGCCTCAGGTTTGGCGCATACACTATTGGGTGACACGGAACAACGGCTTAAGTGAACTATTTCAGTGAGGCTTCTTTTAACACCTAGAGAATCAATTTCTACATAAATATGTATTCATGATGTTCCTATTACAGCTGTAAGTTCAGTTGTTCAACTTTGAGTCCCGATTGTTCAATGAGTAGTAATTAAATCTTAGAGTTCTAATTAGTTGTTTGTAGTTCAGCCTGAGCTTACACTATAGCTAGCTTTAGCTGCTCTTTAGCTCACACTATAATCTTCCTCCGCTAATACAATAGAGAGGTAATACAAATGGGAGAGGATATCCGCTAATCTGATGGGAATAATACAGTTAGTTAGGCTTATTGACATGAAACTCACTAAGTATAAAAATGAAAATAATGGTACAAAAAGCAAATCTAATTACTCACTCTATAGAATCCCTGGTTTTGCCCAGGCAAGCAGCAGTTGAACAGGAGCTAGCTAGTTGTCATAGCTGGTGTTCACAGCCAAAGAAGTTGTACGTATACGTACGTGCACACCTGTTCTCTATTCCTCCCATGCCCAGGAAGGATAAAGTCGGAAATCTCCCGAAGAGCATATCCCTTGTTTTAACATAATATACTCGCATAGATACTTTTCACTTGCCCATTTGAGGAGGTAACCCCCTTAGCCGAGAGGAAGGAGCAGAGAAGGTTGTTTTACCCATATCAACCTGAAGACAGACATTCATTAGAGGAGCCAAGTTGGTGACTTAACGAGCGTATACACATTAGAGGCTATGTATGCTTTCGCCATACAATCTTTATTTGGAAATAGGAAATACCCGATAGGGTATTTTGAAATATAATATCCCAGCAGGGCCCAGGTATTGCATTGGAACAGCATTTACAAAACCTCCCCCTCCCGGTGGTCGGAGGAGCGGCTCGTATCCTCGCTCCTTTGGTCGAGCCCGCACCCAAAAAGGGCGAGGAACGAAGTCACTCATCCATTCATGGGTGAGGGTGTTAACGCTCACTCATCATATGGGTGAGGAAGAGGAAGCGTTAAGCGGGCTCGACCAACGGGAGAGGAAGCGAACAGCGACGGTGCGATGGTTTTTGTTAAGGGAAATTGGCTTTTCTGTGCATGCGATGGTGCGATGGTCCAACTGCGATGGTCCAACTGCGATGCTTTTACCGAGTAGATTTGAGCTTTTCTGTTCATACAACTGCGATGGTTCAACTGCAACGCTTTTACCGAGCCAAGGAAATAAGTAAGCAAGCCGGCAAGCAAGCACGCTCGACTGGGTGAGGGAGAGGGGATTTAAGCGTTTCTGTTCATACAACTGCGATGGTCTTTCAGAGGGAAAAGATCATTTCTGGCAATACAAGTGCGATGGTTGAGGAGATCGAACCTATTTCATACCACTGCGATGGTCCAACTGCGATGGTTTTACCGAGGGAAAAAGAACGTTTCTGTTCATACCACTGCGATGGTCCAACTGCGATGCTTTTACCGAGGATGCGCAAGCACGCTCAAGGGTGTTAACGCTCACTCATCATATGGGTGAAGGAAAACATTAAGGAATTTGCCTCATTTATAAGGCTTCAAGGAGAATTCAGGTAATTATAGGGAAATTCATGAATTGTCCGGGGTTGTCCACACAAAAAAGCACAGGAAAAGCCAAGGATGGAATATGTTTCATCCGGGGGGCTCAAGTGGACACCAACGGCACGGAAAAGGCCTTTGAGGCTGTTGTCTTTTATCTGTCGACTTCTCTTAGAAGAAATGAAATTAAGTCCTAATATAAGAAAAGGGACGAAGTCGCTCATCCATCCGATGGGTAAGGAAAGGGGGATTCAATTGAATTTGGAATTGTCCGGTTATTTGATTAAGAAAAGGAGAACGATTAACTCAAAGAAATAACTCCATAAGAAGGCGAGAGAACGAAACAGGAGGTGAGATCACCGAAGGTGAGATCGCCATTTAAGTATCCCCAGATTAAAAGAAAAGAACAGAACGAACGAGGAACGAATGGAATGAGTGACAGAGTGAGTGATGCTTATCAAGAATATAGAAAGATTACAGCTCAGAAACCACAAGGAGGAACGACTCCATCAAGCTATCAAGAAAGAATCCAGCAAGCAATGCCCGGCTCGCCATCAACTTCAAGCAGAAAGGCTATCGTTCGCTTATCGCTCACGCTAGGAATTCGGCATGATCGAATAAGCTCATATATACAATTATCTCATTGAGAAAGGCTTGAGGATTAAGGGAGAAAGGCCCGAGCATCAAGGCTCAGACCCGAAGCTAGGCGACAAAGGTTTTATTTCAAGGTTTTAGGACAAAACACGGGGAAGGGGTAAGGTAAGGGGTTAGGGAAAAGGGATAGTTTAAGAAAGGAAATAGGGGCAGAACAAGGGTAGGGAGAATAGATAAGGAGAAGGAGAAAGGAGAAAGGAGAAAGGAGAACGGAGACAGAGAGCAGGAGAAGGAGACAGAGAAAGGAGTAGGATTAGGAGGCAGTTCTAACGGAAAACAACGCATAACGTACCTTTTATCTAGCGAATTTCCCATATCTTGGGCTGGTGGGCAGGCCACTCTTTCACTAGCAAATTGACTACCCCCGATAGGTCCGATAGTACTGGTCCTCCGGGAACGTCCCCCTCTCTTTTTGTTGGGCCTCTACCCCCATTTTATAGCGATAGGCCAGGTTAACATAGTATAATTTCCCATCCCCATACGCAACCCTTTCACTCTTGAAATTCCCATCTCGATCCGCCTAATTATTAAAGTCTTGAACGATTATATTATTAAGTAGTCGCGACATATAAGTAATGTGGAAAAAAAGTAGGAACAGCTAGAGAAAGCCACTTTAGGAAAAAAGAAGTAGTAGTACCAATTTGAAGTAAGAACAAAGTGATAATGTACCAAAAGTCTCCACAGCCTGGAATGTGCAAAAAGTCGTCACACTATAGATGTACCAAAAGATGGAACAGGCAGGATCAACTGAGTCAACTTGTCTTTATGGAGAAACTTGGTAAACGAAATTGGATGGGAGCTTATTTTATAGCTTCTGGAAACACGTATGGATTTCGGAAAAACCCTTCCATCACCGGTAAAGTCTTGAATATGAATGCACCCAAATTGTTGTTTCGCGTGCCATCACCTGGATCAATCGGAGGGCAATGAACGGTGGTAGCATCACAGCCATCATCTCGCTCAGTGCCAATAAGGTGTAGATTCAATTGCAGAGCCTATTGAAGAGTTGGCATCTTGTCCAGTATCCCTTCCAGTAGTAGTAATAAAGCTAGCATTCTCGTTGGAACTTAAACCGTAGGATGGATCCGGCTTTCGAACAAGGAGAGATAGGGATGCCAGCATGGGAATTGGATTTGGAACTACGCGAAGGGAAGCTGGGAAAAAAAGGGATCCCAGGCGAGGTAATGGCTCTTTAATTGGAAGGGATGCCACCTTCGCTCCGGTAGCTGTCTTTACCGTGGCTTTCGTTGCGGGAGAAACTGCTTCAACTTCACCTTTTACAAAACTATGTAATCAGATTTATTGTGAAGAATATTGTAATTGGAGCGCTGCTCAGCTGGAGGTTTCCCCCTCGAAGAGGCAAGTGAACTTTGCTCTAATTTCATATTATGAATAAAGTTATGCTTTTTGTGGTTAATTCAGTATTCTGGTTCTGCTTTATTTACTTCTGTTGCTATATTTCTGTCTATTTTCGAGTGGGCACCAGGGAAGGCTAATTGATTAACGGGCAGGGCACCGGACGAAGTAGCCATAGGAAGACACTTTTTCTACATGGATAGAGACAATGGATATAGATAGAATAGAGACGACTTCGTCTTACCAAGGCTAATGGGTCAGTCAGTGGAAATATAGGTATGGGTAGAATCTAGTGGGACCTAGAAAGAGAGGGAAGGGAATGATGAGAGAACAAAGGGGGAAGAAGGTACTCTGCATAAACAGAGAGATCTCTACACTAGCGGAAGAATAGATACACTTTCGAGTCCAGGTTTTTAGGTCCCATCTATTCCATGGATAGTGGGCTAACCAGCATTCTATATTCATTTGTTAATCCCTTGCTACCAATGATTCGTTAAAACCAAGATTATTGTGTTTCACTGTGAGCGATAAAGAAAGCCACAATAACTGGGATTCCGATTCAACCTGAGATACTTGATTCAAAGAAGAAACGGTCTTATGATCTTACGATTTACAAAAATCTTTAGGTTTCCACACGAGACTTCATCCACTCATTACGAGACGAGGGAAGCAAGTCAGCTCATTACAAAGCCAGCCAGTCCTCGCATATTAGCCCTTTTATCCCGCTATTTCTATTACTGCCAATGGGATGGATCAATCGAAGAAATCAACTCGTAGTAAGCGCCGGGAACTAACGAGGAAATGAGGTGAGTGGAGGTTAGTGGGCAGGATTGATATAAATAATTTATATCCCACCCCCCCCAGTCTCCTTCCTCTCTTTTTCCGATTATAGGGTTCAGCCGGATTCTTGGCAAATCAACAATATTCCCTGGGCTAGCTATGGGTCGGACGGAGCAAGGAGAGAGGAACCAATCGATCAGGGCTAGTTATGTCTCTCCGAGTGCGATTTTCGCTGAGATAGTGTTCTTAAGTTGGTTTGCAGAGCAAAGACATGGCATCCTGCCGCCAGGAAAGACCTCCACTCGTAAGTAGAGTTCATGCGTGCTCCAGAGCTCAAACCCTCCATACCCTTTCTTTTCCCCGAACCAAGTTCCCTCCCCGGTGCCCCTTTTGCTTCTTTCCCTTTTCTAGATTCTTCGGATTATAGGGACCCAGGCATCAAGTTATTGAGAACAGTTTATCTGGCTTTGATGAGCACATGCATAAAAGATGGAAAGGCGTTCGCTAGGGCATTATATAAGTTTGATTCGCAGTAGTGTAAGCTGCACCGGTTTATTGTGTTTAAGCAGCACCTGTTGATCGAGTGGAAGCATCCGAGCTAGCATTTGACCCAAACACCCCTTCCGGAACCAGTAAATGATCAATAAACATCTAAGCTAGTTAGAGAGCCAGAGAATAGGCAGCAGGACCGGTGAAGTTTGACTAATCGATTCATCAGTTGCGGTTGACCTGGTTCCAGCACCAATTCCAATAGCATCATTAGCAGCAGAGAAAGCATCTAAGCCATCAGTAGCAGAGGAAGTGCAACAATTATGTATATAGTTATGGGCAATAGAGTGCTTTACCTTCGTACGGATCCAGCCCCCCCATAGCTCATTGTTCTTATTGACCCAGCGACAGATCGAATTGGAGATTGAGATAAGGTGGTTATTCGAAACGATGGACGACAGGTGCTTGCTAGAATGCATCAGAGTATAGTAATTTGCATGCAAACCACCCCTCCTGGTTAAGAGAGCAGCGTAAATGAACAGGTGTTTCCCGAATAAGACCTCCTCATTTTAGGTATCTGGAAAGCCCAGGTGTTAGCAAACGGGGATAGCTACCGGATCAATCTATTAAGTTAGTTCCTGTAGCGAATGATGCTAGTCGTACTGAACTTGATGATTTATGATAGGGATCATTACGTAATGATGGACTGACCAATATGGTGACTATGTAGCGATAGTTCGGGTCCGGCCGGGAGCCATGCTTTCTCGTGGAGGTACGTTCGGTGGATCACTTACTCTTTTTAATGGGTTTAGTTTAATGAGTATAGATCGATATCGAGATCCAAAGCCTATTGTTATGGTTTAAGATCCGATTCCAAGGTAAGCAAGAGATACAGGGCAAGAGAAATCACTGTGTCTGTTGTTCAATATTGATAGGCCCAATTCAAATCGATATGCGCAATCAATCCCAGGTTCAATCAATAAGTCCCAGGTTCAATCAATAGGTACGGGTCCAATATAAACAGCATCGATCAATAAAACTGCTCTGTTGCTACCGGCTAGCTACCATTGCCCGCTAGGCATCAGTGGAGATAAAATTGACACTTATAGACCAGGAAGATGCAGGCTACTCGGACAAACAACAACCCGAATACCCTAGAGGAACAACTAGCTACTCTCTATCCCAAAACCATGTACAAACACGTGGAATCACCATTTAGCCAATTAAGAGGAGGAGATATGCGTATTTATCTATAGAGACGAGATAGAATTGCTATTATTTAGGGGCTGAACTAATGATATATTTCTCTCTTAGAGCAGTAACATCATCATATACGACAACACATCCAAGATTTAGGGGTTCTCGTTCTATAAGATGAGACGTGTATTTCTCTGCATGAATGACTTCATTGCGGACGACCATATAACTAACTCAGGCTTCCTTAATTCTGGGAGAAATCAGTTTTTTCGGGTCGGTTGCGGCAGATAAAAGAGAAAGAATGATTGATCCCTTAATAAACCGATAAAACAACTGCGACAAATCCATGTAAAAAACTTTACGATTTAGTTAGCTATTTCTATCTATTCCTCCGACTTGGAAATAAGCATTAAGAAACCTTAGTCCAATGTGATTTCCTCGATCTTGAATGGCTGGATTTTGAGAATGATGATGCCACCAGGAAGATGCCACCAGGAAGAGGATAGTCAGGGAAAGCTGATGCCACCTATGGATACGCCACCCTGGGACACTGATCACCCATGGAACACTGATGGAGATGCCTATCACCCTGGGACACTGATCTTGATGGAATAGACAGATGCCACCCTGGGACAGATGGACACTGCTGATCATCTATGCTACTTCTGATCTGAGCTTACTTCTGAGCTGATAATCTGTATTCCCAGGAACGCTTACTTCTGAGCTGATCATCTAAGGGGAGGAAACCTACATTTTTTGGAAGAAACCTACATTCTTGGGACTTGGGGACCATAGGAAATACTCTCTATCCAACCAGCTATCCAAAGCTATCCAACCGGGAAAGACATTTGTTCATATCCTTATTAAAAGTATATCCCCGGGATATCCGAAAAGGTTTCCTTTTCCTATCGTAAACATCCCCAGAACCCTCTTCCGGCGATCCCGGCGATCTTATTTTCATAGATATATAGACGCCGATTATGTGGCAGCCCCAGCTCCGGCCAAGGAAAGTCCAAGGCTCGCACAGGTCGATCTGGGTAACGAACTGCTATAAGGGATGCTTCCTCTCGAACCGAAAGGGATGTGGCCTATGCTTTTTCTACTGTTGCTTTTCGGTCAATTGGATATGTTCGAACTGACAATCGCATCGGAGGTGGGAGAGGAAAGGGCACCACCAGAGGTAGAGGCATAAGCCAATCATCCTCTGTTTACGGGGTTGAATCATCTATACATCTACTCTACGTAGCTACTCAATCTGCGGGTGGAACTGGCTCTCGATCTCAATGCATTCGTTCACCCGTTCCAAGGGAATAGGTTTGCTTGGTTTAAGGAGTGACAAGTTGAGCTCTCCCCAGTAGGTGAAGTAGCTGGTTCAGAAAAGGTAACTTGTAAGGTCACTCACTCGAGGGTTCCTCGTCATCCTTTCTTCCATTCAAGCGTTGTTGATTGGTTCCAGCCACGAGGAGTTTAGAAGTTCCCCAATCGAAGCCAATTCAAACAGTTTCAAGCCAATTCGTTACCAGCGTTCTATAGACTCTATTTCCTCCCCCAGCCGCCAAAGAGAAGATCCCTTGGATAGGAGAGCGGGTCATTCAAAGCCAGGTTGTTCATTCAAAGCTTATTTGCCCCAACAAAGCAACGAGTGCCTATCTGGATTCCGCGAAACACTAGGATAGCAAGAGAAAATAAAAGGCTAACTGTCCTATCTGTATTCTTATTGTTCCCCGGGGATTCAACATCAAAAGAAAAGTTCCGTTGATTTCCGTTTCCAGTTGACCCGGGCAGGTGAATAAGCAAGGTCTTTACTTTTAAATGGTGGGCAGGTGAAGGAAAGGCAAAGGCCACTCGATCCCAATAATAAATAAGGTAAGGCAAGATCTGGTTCTACCTTTCGTTCTTCACTTGTTGCAATTTCCTAAGCAAGGCAGGTAGGGGTTCTACCGGAACATTGGTTGGCCAGAGAATAAGGGAATGAAACGATCTACGTCCGGTGCTAACACATAGTAGATGCCTTCTAGGTATAGGCCCGGGGTTTGAATCTGTGACCAGTGGTTAGGGAATGAATGATCTAAACCAAGCAAGGTTCTAGGGAAGATGCCTCGTTATCGAAACAGCAGCAGGCAGCACAAGAGACAAGCAGGAAAAGGCAACCGTTAGATAGAGAAGCTTCAGGTGCACGAAACAGCAGGACCGCATGGGTCGAGTAACTCGAGTTATCAGTCGAGTCAATACCTATCATCGCAAGCTCATCCTCATTTCCGTCCCCGCATTGCTCAGGCCGATGCGGTTCACACCTTTGAGGCATGGCTCACACAACTACCCGCCGAATGGCAACTTCTTATGAATCCCTCATTAGGAGGCCCATGGAGGCAGCCCCTTCTCGGCTTGGTGATCCCAGAAGGCATTAACCTGATTGAATTAATGGAACAAGGGATTGATTTAAAACAGGATTGGCCTGAAAGAGGGCATTTAACGAAACCCTGTCTCATTCATGTCCATGTCTTCTTCCGGCGAGGGGCCTCCCCCTTTTTTGCTGTCTCTTTATAACAAGCATGTTCCCGTTCCCTTCCCCTTGTGGTTGTTGTTCTGTCCCTGCTGCAGTGATCCGGTATCTAATCAAAGAAAATAGAAAAGGCCGTAGCGTAGTATAAAACCTAAGAAGACCAATATGATTCTTAAGCACCAATCCCTCTTTCAATGCAAAGAGATAGAATACATAGAGTATATATCAATCTGATTCCAGTTGTATTTCTGATCCCTTCCTCCTATAGCTTGTTGTAAAGAGTAAGAGATCCTAAGCATAAGAATGAGAATGAAGAGCGCCTCATCTCATCATTCAAACTAGCCCCTCATTACTAGCTTTTTGAAGAGCAGACAAAGCAAGGTATCTCAACTCACTGCCTTCTATAGTATTTTCATGTCACTGGCCTCTTATCAACGCCTTTGTTCATCAAGTTCAGGTATGGAGTGAAAAGTTGGTAGGTACAAGAGATAAATGCACTTTACTTTATTATACTTAGCACTTCCACATTATTATCAAGGAGTTAGTCAGCCTAATTATGTACAATAAAACCTCTATAGCATACTTAGGTTTAGGCTTTGAATATGTAAGGTATTCAAAAAAACAGATTCTAATCCCGCTCTTCCTAGACCATAAACCAGGGAAAATTCATGGCTAAATAGAACTTTATAAAGTAATGATTAACTTCTCCAATTAGAGACCATTTACCCGTATATTTACAACTTGTATAATCATAAACATAGATGCTTCTTATTTACATGTCCATTTTACTTTGCTCTCTATAATGCAACTCCTATAAACTGATACGACATAATTAAGTTGAATGTATTAATGTTTACCAAATATATCTATAAAATCCTCGATTCCTTATCATTTCTTTCTTACATACACTCCAAAAGAAAAAGGGTAAGGGTTGAGTATCTTACAGTGGTATTCTTTTTGGGGCATAGTTCTAGTTTATAAGCCTTACTAAAGAGGTTTGGGTTTAGTGCTTCCTGAGTCATACTCTATTCCTAGACTTCAAGTTATAAAGCATACATCTAAGTGTATAATCTTTCGACTTATCCTTATAAAGCCTTAATAGTTATACAAATAGAAATCCGTAATATAAGACTTTATATCTTAATACTTCCTACTTTCTAAGACAAAGACTAATAGAAATCCTAAACCAACAACTCCTAAGGAGAGGCTCTTTCCTACAGACAAGCAAAGAGAACCCTTTCTTCCTCAGTCTAAAGTAAAGGGGAGGGAGCCATGGTTTTGCTGGTCTATTGGAAAAATAAGAAGGGTTCTCTTTAAACTTAACAACACCAGTTATAAAGCAATCCCAACATAAAGCATAAGGAGCTTAACTATACTTATTAAAGAAAACTCCTATCTAAAGTGTGAATATTTCTAATTCCAACCACTTTGATCTGAATTCAGTCTATAGAATAAAGCTCCCATAATCTCTTTATTAAGTACTTTTGTATCGCAGCAGAGAATCTACCTTTTCTTTATGAGTCTATAGGACAGAGAGAGGAACGAACCCTTCGTATAGAGTAGTAGAGCAACCCTCACCCGTAGATAGAATCCCGCAACAAACATTCATCAGAGAGAAGCTCACCTAATCATAGCAGCAGCACCTTCTGACATTACGCACCCACCATGCAGATATTACGGACCACCATGCTTCTCTTCGGTCCCTACCACCATGCAGATTGAAACTCCTCCCATTTCTACTCCTACCGCAGCAGCTTTTCAGATCATTTTTTAACACCGTGTATCACTCAAATTCCAGGGGTCCACAAGTGCTTCAAATTCACACGAGCCCAACCAGTTACATTTTGACTCTCCCCTGAACATGAATGACTCTCCCCTCCTACCCGTACCTGAAAGCCAGATACAACCCGCCTTTAATGATGTCTTTATTCTTGACAAAGCTGTATAAGGAGCTGGAGCTCTAGTTCTACAACAATGCCTTTAGTAAGAGCTAGAGTAAATGAAAAACACCTTTCTTAAGTCTACGTCCCTGATGTTAATATCAAAGTTGTCTCTACCTACTATCTATGATAAGACATTCAATCCTATTCCCTACTTCTACTATATAGGAACAGTGGACTATATGGCTTCCTCTCCACTCTACTGAGACATAAATAATGTAAAAGCTTAATCTTTAATCCTACTTAATCTTTAATCCTAAGGAAAAGAAATCATAGGTAGGAAGAGCTGTCCTTTGTATGATAGGTGCTCTAGGAAGGAACAATAAGAATAAGTAATGACTTACTTTGAGGGAGGAGCTGCTCTCTTTGTTCCTCGATGAACTAACTATTCTATTTAAAGAGGGTATGTGGTAAAATGAATGTTGTTATATATTGTTGGCAATGTTAGAGATTGTTGGCTAGCTTTCTATCTATCTCATTCCCTACCTTTCTATCTTATAGTTGTTGAGGAGTTATAAGGGCTAGTTGTTGTTTAGTTAGAAGGGCAGGATATCTAAATAGATCCTTATTACTTACTAAGCATATAGTTATAAATGTCTCAAGGAGATTCTAGCCTTGGTATGTTTGGTTATTCAAGGAGATTAATTCTAGCCTTGGTATGTTGGGTTATTCCTTTATATCGTCGAATTGTGGGGTTATCCATGTGTGAGTTACGAGGGCAAATATTCATTTCATATGCTTTTTTAGGCGGGTGTAGAAGTGTCTTTGGGTTGTTATACTGTGGCATGTATTGAAGGTGTGTTATTTCTAGAATTAGTGGAGGGTTTCTTTTTAGGTAAAAAGTATCAGAAGTGATGAGGGTTTAAAGTATAAGTATAAGTTGTAATAAGGGTCTACTGTGGGTTATGTTTGTATCTGTCTACTTCAATTTGTTGGTATGTTCCTTCACTTCACTGCTAAAGTGAAGTACTCGATTCCTCATTCCTTCACTTCACTACGTTCAGTTACTTTGGTCACGATTCCTTCACTTCACTACGTTCAGTAAAGTAATAAATTCCTTTATTGTAAGGTTCAATTTATTTCCCTACAAAATCTGCTGTTGGCAAGTGCGTACTGAATGGCGGGAAATTGCGAAAGCTTTGTGGGCGTATCCAGATGATAGATAGTTCGAACGAATTAAGGAAGTTAATAACTATTATAGTAGGGGAGGCAGGATGTCATCGATTGCCTTAAGGCTCGACAGAATAAACCCAAGCTTTACGGAAGAACCCGCCGCCCGACGAAGAAGAATGAAACTAACCAACAAGGGAGGAAGCTTGGCAACAGGGTTGGGAGAAAGCGGCTGCTGTGTGGTGAAACAATGCCTAGTGATAGTGCTCAAAATAGTTGAATATACACGTGTGGGGCAAAAGGCGGGCAAATAGGCTCTATGCACTGTGAACGACGGGCGGTCCACGGGACCATGGCTATGTGCAGCGCTTCACACCAAGAGCAAGTTACTAATGCTTTATATACAATTCACCTGTTTAGGTTCACACGCCATAAAGATTAGAGGTTTCACGCGCCTTACGCAGAGAGACATTCAGAGAAGGGAGAGAGGGTTAGGCTTTACCAGAAAGTGCTTTTATTGATAGCCAAATAAGAGGTGTTTTTACTACTACCCACATAAGAGGGGTGCTCCCACAGACTACAACAACTGTACACATTCACCAGTCAGAGACAGGAGACCTTGCCAGGAGGCCTAGCCGATCATTGAATTGACAGATTTCATTGCCGAAAGCTTGTCTTTTTTGTTTCCAGGAAGGATCATTGTTACAAGGTCAATTGATAGCCGCAAAAGCGCAGTTGTCCCAGAATTCATAGTCGATAGCCCATTATTGACAGCTGATAGACAATCATCCCGGTCAGTGCTGATTTACGGTAGCCAATAGATAGCTGGTAGATGCCTGGTAAACCATTATTTCTACCCACACATATATAGACGATGCATAGCCAGTCATAGCTGGGCTGCTAGGCTGAAAACAGTTATAGCCAGGCAGTCACATAAAAGCACTTTACATAGCCACACATAGCCAGCCAGTTATCATTATTGCCAGAAGGTAAGGTCATTGCAAGAGGATCCAATAGCCAGTGGGTCCACCAATAGCCAAGAGGATGTGGTCATTTTCTTTCTTCCCCTCACTCAGTAGAGGATTTTATATTCCTGCAATAACACACTTTCTTTGGATCGAGTTAGATTCAATTCATTTTCATTTAAAGGAGTCGTCCAACCCAACCTTCTCGATTATTTAAGCAAATAGTTCTGCGTTCTTAATGCTCCCACCCAGCTCATAAATAAGTGTGTAACTTGATGGGAAGAGGCGGCTCTACCGAACGAATTGATTTGACCCGCCTTATTTATATAATTTATATTAAAGGTAGAGCATCCAAGCTCTCAAGCTGGAATGGTGGGCGGCCGCCCTGATGCTACACATCCCAACTTCAAAGATTGACTTGATCTTCCTCTCCCTATAAACGCGTTACCAAGATAGGTGGATTCTGCGAATTCTCTTTAATAAGAAGTGAGATATGATGAACTAGTTTTAAAGGAGTCGTAGACTATCCCCTTATTAGAATAGTAGGGGCCTTACATAATAATAGGGCAATCCACCCAGCCAGGGCGATGAAATGGATCGGTTCACCACAGCAACTGCGGAAAAGCAAATCCAATATGTTTTTTTCAAGTAGCGTTGTGTCATGGTAAATACTGGGCTCCGATGCCGAACCCATTGAATCCGTTATCGCGTATGAAAGAACCTGGCCTTACAAGGTTATCCCTTATTTCTTACTCGCAGTCCTTTCAATAAGATGGGAATTAGAGAAAGCCTTGTGGGCGTCTCCGGATGATAGAGAGTGAAAGAAGGAGAGAGGAGTAATTGATAACCTCTCTAAGCAACATGTACTGGGTGAAGAATTAAGGGTAATTGGTGCATCTAACACTGGTACTACCTCACTGACCTCCCAGACTGACAACCTTACCAGCGTGAATGGCTCAACCCGAGCTGAATGAAATACAATACCTGATCAGATCTGAATGTCTCTCTCTGTGTCGAACCTCACCCACCCGATCCGCTAAGATGTTCTCATCAACTTAATAGATATACTCTAGCAGCAGCAGCTAGCTCAACAGGCCTTCACAACGGCACTACCATAACCCTTTGAAAGTGAAGTTGTCACAGGTCCTTGCTGTACAGCTGATACTCGCATATATACGTGTCGCATATATACGTGATACTCGCCGATGATCTGACCTTCAAGTGATAACCAACGCAGAGCTAGCTCAGGCAGCGCTGGTCATTATTTATATATGTCATTATGCATTGATTTCATTATGCATTTCTGATTCTTTCCTTCGAACAATGCTTTATTATATAGGTAATTATGCATTTATTATTATTTCCTTCTTAAATGCGTTCATTCATTATATATGTAATTATATCTCTCTTTCTTTGTATACGATATTATGCAATCGCTCATTCACTCATTCATAGGCGATTTTGTTTAGTGATTGGGCCCGGGCTCTGCTCCAACCAGCCATTTAAGTTCCTGTCAGTCAGCCGGAAAGAAAGCTAGACAGCCAGAGAGGCAAGAGAGATAAATTCCCCACCCCACATTACAGGCAGGATGGGCAAGAGGAGGGAGGTCGGGGAGCTATATAGAGAGAGAGAGGGAAGGATTTGGTATGTGGGGCTGCCGGAATCATGACTATTCTCGGGCCGGCTTGATGAACCAGATCGATCAAATTATCTAGTGACTAGGCCTTTTTTAGGGGAAGAAGTACCGTAACTCCGGTCGAGAGTGCTGCGACCATAGAGAGAGCATGGTGGCCGTGAGATACGCACAGATATTGGTTCCTATAGGTATCATATAGATAGAGTGCCCGAGTCTCTCTTTGAAGTAAACTAATTACTCAGAATCTATTAGGCTTCTAAGTAATTGCAACTAATATAATGTACCTGGAGATAGCATAAAGAGAAAACTGGCTTGAATGATATAAGCAAGAAAAAGGCGATCGATAACGAAGGTAGGTACCGGAGAATGGGGAAGAACCAAAGGTAGGTTGCAGGGCTCTTTCCCCTCTTACCGCCGAATGGCTGGTTGACATGGCTTTCATTCATCGGTGGAATATTAGTATTAGGTATATTAGGTTAGGTCCCCCGATCAAAGACCTATTATCCAAATATGATAGACACCCGTCCCGGTGTTAGTAGCATCTGTGTCAGTCGATCTAGTTGACCGAGTTCAAGTGGCAGTAGTCTCATAGACAGCAACAAAGGGGACAGCTAAGGTGGTAAAAGCACCAGTAGATCGAGGTCTTTAGGTAAGAATAAGGTTATGACCTAGTTATTTAAGTTCTAGAGCCTGTTGATCGAGATGATGAACCAGTCTTAGTTCCAGGCGCAGCCCCATAACATTAGTTCAAGATCCAGCATCCTCACCCATTCGAGAGCTAATAAAGGCCCGATTCCAGTCCCAGATCCCGTTCATGGCCGAGTGAAAGCATTAACTACTTATATATCTATATCGCTCTCCATAATCGTTAAAGTAGCTGCCCCGCAAAGGCAATAGAGTAAACAAGGGCAGAGCACTCACGACTAGCAGCAGAGAGCAGAAGCAGGTTTCATCTAAGAGATAAATGTTCAGATATAAGCATGTAGGTATCTCTCTCCATGATGCCAAGATCAAAGAAGGGCATAGAGAATGTCATAAAATTGAAGCGCAGGTTTAGACGTCAGAATGAGACAAGCCGAAAGAACTGCTACGTACTTGATTAGGCTTAAGCAGGATTGAAACGAGGATTTGTGCTATTTACTCCCACCCACAACCAGGGGTGACTATAGCAGAAGACCAGCAGATCCTTACGTCGACAATCGTTCGGACTTAACAGAAGTTGTAACAGCACCTATACTATGAGCAGTAAGGAGGGGACCTATGTGCTTTCCCTATTTGTATTACCGGATACCGGATAGCTTCTTTCCTCATGCAACACCTGTTGATTGAGTTGACCGAGAAAAAGCAACCGAACAATAAGCATCCTAGTCACTAGTTCAAGTTGCTGATGCAAGTGAATCCATTGATGAAGAAACCATTGATTCAGTTAACCTTAAGTAGCACCCATAGCAATTGAAGCATTCGTGTAAGCATCCCTGTCAGCTTGCCCAGCATCCCTTACATTTTGAAAGCCAGTTACGGATCCTGCAGCTAAAGAAGCACTTGAAGTTGCAATTATTATATTAGGTGGTGAAAGCACCACCAATTGCCTGAGCTAATGAACTTGAACCGGTTGATCCAGGCATTGCATTTACGAGACTATGCGCATATATAGGACGGGCGGTAGTGAGAGAGCAGTTCCGGGGACCTGTAGCATTAGCTTAGTCCACAGGGACGGAACTTAGTCCACGGGGGATGGAGATCCAAAACCAGATGTTTACCAAGTTTACCAAGTTTCTAATCATCAGAGGCAAAAGCAGGATCTGATAAGCTTTCTTTCACAATTATTTCGATTCGCCTATCTCTTGGGCTAAAAATAGGATCGGACTTTATTTCGTTTCCACGGGGTGCTTGGTCTATCTTCTTTTATTCCTCTTCGATTCGCCTAAAGGACAGAAAAGAAATGATGCCGCTTCACTGCTTACTCTATAGGAATGCAGCTTTAGGATGCCCAGGCAGTTTAGTTCCTTTCCTTCTTGAACAAAACCCTTTCGGGACCACATGATCCCTTGAATGCCAAACCTATAACCACATGCACGCTCTCGATCGACGTTTCATTAGAGTATGTCGCGGAAGATCCGATCCCCTCACTTTTATCACGAAAGGGAGAGGATGCGCAAGCAAGCTCGACCAACGGGAGAGGAAATAAGTATTGAGGGAAGAAAATAGGCTAAGCACTACCGATATTTGGAACTATTGACCTAACAAACTACTTCATTCAGTAGTTGGGCTAAAATATACGTAGACTTTGAGAGA
>Ga0316213_1000011_pt1 | contig 25859 bp, 15 predicted proteins | sample NRE2metagenome_FD_207798 | JGI IMG/M metagenome (GOLD analysis project Ga0316213, IMG submission 207798) | Spruce roots microbial communities from Maridalen valley, Oslo, Norway - NRE2 | ecosystem: Host-associated > Plants > Roots > Unclassified | place: Norway: Oslo | collected 2017-09-14
GAAAAGAAGAAATCAATCCGATACGAATTGACAAGGTCAATCCTTCGCCAATGCTGCTATTATATATGTAATTATGCATTCATTCATTATATATGTAATTATGCGTTCATGAATTATATATGTAATTACGCTCTACTTATATGAATTATATATGTAATTACGCTTTAGCATCGGAAAAGCGCAGTTATGGAGGTGGAAGTTTTGGAGCTCTAGAGTGTATGTATATGCTTGCTTTGATGCTTCAATTCCAATGAGGTGATGCTTATGATTTGATAGCTCGTATAGGTGTTATTCTAAATAGTAAGGCCTTTATGGTTTCTGGTAGCGGGCAGAGTAGCCTTTCCTTGCTGTTCCCTCCACATGCAGCCTTTATATACAATATACGTCGCTCGCTTGGAAGTGAGCTATTGATACGCCGCTTGGGGCTGGGGTGTGCTATTGACTTTATGGCCTTTGAATTGCTATGGGTCCTCCTGCTCTCCTAGCAAAGGATAAGATTGGATCATACAGTATGAGGTCGGAGTAGAGGTGACTATCAGTGAGTGCTTATCGTTGGTAGATTGCTATTACTTAGTTAGCCGGAAGAAGGATTTCCAGTGCTTATGTACACACTTCATTTTATGGAGAATCAATAGCTGTAGCTGTGAGCGATAAATAGTGAAGGCATACGGCTGCTCCTCCTATAGCATATAGGTACGGACCGACACACGGCGATTCTGGCGTATGGCGGGGGCTCGCTTGTTGTATCATGTAAAGCGGGGCGGCTAAGCTTGGTCCTATTATAGGTGGTTAAGGCTGCTCGTCGTCGAGCTGTAATGTATGCTGTCTTGCGTGGGCATGATCGACATACTGCTGTTTGGTGAGCTGGTATGGTTCTTGCTGCTGGTTTAGCAGGTATCGGTTGAACCTGCTGCTGCTGTTCATTCCGTTAGGGCGGGTCCTGCTAAGGCTAAGGTGGATCCTGTTGATGCGAGGGATAGAAGTTCTGATTCTGCCAATAGGGAAAGTGAATTTAGTGGGTCTCTGTAAGATTGAGGGGTGCATGTTGGCTTGAGATCTCCAGGTCCTAGTCGGCGTATTGTTATGCTTTTAATGGTCCGCCCGGTGCAGCGTCGCACTTTTGGCTTTCCGAGAGAGGTTGCGATCTTGGCTCTACGGTAAGCGGTGTGCTTTTGCCCGACCGTGGACACGCGGCGTTCTTTGAACTGACTGTGTGCGCATTGATAGGAGTGGAATGACGGACAGATAACAGGTTGCGCGATTGGTGGGTAAAGACAGAAGCGAAGGTGGAAGCATAAGATCCCGTTCCGGTTTACCACCTCATTGAAGCACTTGAAACACCCGTGAAAGATCCTTTCACCACAGATGCATATCCCGTGGCCGAGTGGAAGCAGCGCCAAAAAGCAGTTGTAGAGTCAATTCCGGCATCTGTTGAAGCAGCATTGGTGTATATAAAATATCCACTAATTCACTTTTATAAAACTAAGTATGTGAACGACCTATTCAAAAGCTGAAAAATAGAGGAGAGCAAGTTGATGGATACACCTTGTGAAGTGAACGTCAAATTAAGTAGGTATGATGATTCAAAGGCTATGGATGTTTTATTATAGAATAGTATTATTATAAGCCTCATCTACTTTACTTCCACAAGATAGGAAATTAACTACACCATTGGCTTAGTGTTTAGATTTATGCATAAACCTTAAGAGGTTCCTCATAGAGTTAGAAAGAGGATACTAAGGTATATCAAAGGCACCTTAGTTCGGGTCATCCTCGTGGTAGAGCTTTTCTGAGCTGTACTTGGCAATGTCGGGGTGTCCACTAGGGGGGGATGCTGGGCTGTGGTTATCCAGTTTGTGTAGCCGCTTCCTGGTCCCTTTGACTGAATCTTCTTTTCGAAGACTAACCTAGGATGGTTTTTCCATCAGGTATAGTGGTTCCTTTGCCTCTTTCGGTTTATTGGATTGGTCTCCTTCCGTTCAGGTCACAGTTGAATTCTGCAGCTTAGGTTGACTCAATAGAGCCATTCTTAAGCCAAAGTATTCTAATCACAATACTAGCTACTATGGATAACCTTGGGAGCGGAGTAAGTCTTGCTTTCTCTGACCCATAAATCTAACCTTTCCAGTGCGCTGGAACGATCCATTTAACTAAATGGTGACCAATGTCGTCTTGGCCCCTCCTACGTAACTTTCGCTACGAGTGATTTTGCGACCTGCTAAAAAAGCCTTGATTCGCACGCACCAATCTCGTCCGTAGAAGTTGCCTTGCTCCATGGATCTGAAGCAAGGTACCCAGATATTCTACCCGGCAACCCCCAGATCGGTAGAATATGGGAATTTATCCCGTGCTTGGTGGTTGCACCCGGAAGGGGAGTCAAAATCGTCGAGATGGGCTGGAGTGTTGTCGCAGGTGACAACCCAGATACTGAACTTTTCCCCCATCGCTACAGAATAAGCTCCACCGTATCCCGAACATTCGTTCCGACACCCCTTGCTCGCGCTTACCGTAAATGATTTTTGCCATTCACCGGATCACTCCCAGGAGGCCACAATACGCGTGTCTTTCTATCGGTTCACCTCAATGCTCTGCCGCACATGAGGGGCATACATCCCGCGTGAATGTGATCTTTTGGGGAGGAATCAGTCACTTCTTGCACAGGGCAGATGGGGGGTCACCAGAGAATAGAAACAATGTAAAGTTCTGCGGAGATCTGTAATTTCCACCAATGCGCGACTTGTTTTTTTATCGTGCACCGGAATACTTAAATATCGATTCATTTCGATCAATTTTTCCCCTCGATTAAGTCTCGATTCAGTAGGGAAATATTAATATATGTTATTATACGATGCATACCGTAGCACCCGAACGGATGAGGTTGTTCTACCCCTTTCCTCCACTCCCCAGACATATATTCTACTCTCCCCTTCATCTAGGGGACAGCAATCACCCGAGTGAATATGGTCGAACCTTGTTATTCAAACGGGCTCCAGAGCGATATCCAATAAGTGCTTAGCTTCGTTCACCATCCTTCATTTCAATAACACTATGCATCTTTAACCTAGGCGAAGCGAAGCGAAATGGCAAACGATTGAAAGAAGAATGAACACAAGAATATTCTCATGATTTGCTTTTGATTTACCTTTGAGACTTTGAACTCCCATCCAGGTTTGCTTTAGGGGGAGGCCCGAAACAACCCCCATGTCCCTTCCCTTCCGTTTTCCGTTCAGTACCACCCAGATAGTGTCTGGTATGCCTATAGTTTTTTATGGTATGCTGGTGCGCGTAGAACAAACCCCCAGACTCCCTTACAAGGCACCCCCCACACCCCCTTCAACACATTGAGTTACGCCAGCAGCCGGTAGCACGCACCCCCAACCCCCTATGACTAAGAAACAAAGGAAGAAACGAGCCACAAACGAAATCCAATCCTGGATAAGACTGGATATATGCTCGGCTGTGTTTGGTAATGAGTTTTATGGTGAGTAGGTTTTTAGATTGTGTGAAGGAAAGAGGGGTTTCCAGTCCGTCCGTCCTGCAAATCCCATCATGCCAATACATTCAGGGTAAAACATGATCAATATGGATAGATGGGCGAGTTCCAGTAAGTGAATTGCCCATCCTAAGAACGGAACCTACTTATTGCAAACTGTGGAAGGCCAATCAAACTAGTTGCATGAAACCCGCCCGGCACCTGGGATTTGATACGAGTAAGCATTGAACAGAGTGCGTTCTGATCCTGCTCCACCTAAATGAAATGACTTGAGATTCTGACTCCAAACACACACACAATATGTTTATGTTTGCTTGAACCGGTAGCTACAACACACTTACTTCTTGTGTGGGGTGAAACTGCTTGCTACACGGGCTCGGTTCGAAGACACCTCTATCTATTGCACCAGACCACACCACATTATGTATTCGTATGCTCGCACCACTTATAGATAGATATAGGCGCTGATATGGCAAGGCTCATAGATAGTCCGGCTGGATCTTGTCTCTTATTCCATAATTGAGGATAGATATTATGTATGGTATGCGCATATCTTCCTTCGTTTAAGAACGGAACGGGGAGGAAGGTAGCAACAACCAGCAGCAAGAGCCCTGGGGCCGTAGCCATTAGCTGGATCTACTCATCAACCGGCGGCATACAATTTGTATGTATGTTGGTGGACTGGTTGGAGGGAAGGAATGTATTGAGTGACTTGCCAGCCATACATTTGCTATCACCCACCGACCGAAAAGACTAACCATTCCACTGATGCCATGCATCCGATCCCTACGGGTGGAAACCATGAAGGATTCCGGGGCAAGGTGATTGATTGAATAGTTTTGTAACAGAAGGAAGGCCACCATTAGGTGGGAGGGCGATAGTGTTTCCCCATCATCGATTGAGTCAACCCAGCCTATTGATTTGATTCCGGAACTAAAAAAACCAACCCCCAGCATCAGCAGATCGATGGAGGAACGGGTCGAACACAACAATCAATATTGTTGCCCTGGTCCGGTTCTCACATATTGGTATGGTAGCTTGGGTTGCCCAGCAGTATTCATCATCTTAGTAGTGAGCGGGTCTTCATCCATCCAGTTTCTCAATATGAGCAACTATGTCTCGAGTAGTAATAGAGTTACCAGTTTTCCGATCGATATGGTCAAGGCTGAGTAATATCAGTCAGTTCGGGGATCACTAGTCCAGTCCAAAGCTGGCAGGGGCAATCGACTTTGTGACAGCTCGGGAGGGGAGATATTAACTTACTCTGGGTTGATCATCGGTGGGGTGAGGTTCGCAATGTGGGGTAGTAGCCTAAGACCTGCTAGACCATTCAATATATGTATGAATATTATATGCCAACAACGTATATAAAAAACAGATTCGTTTGGGTTGTACCGTGAAAGAAGTGTCCAATATATATTCGGTGGTAAGGTCCCGTATTCACATTGCCCAGTTATAAGTAGATCAATATGTATGTGGATAGTGGAACCAATGTGATATGGGGGCACGGCTCAATACAGTCAAGTGAGGAGAAGGAAAAGGGTCTATATTCACATAGGGAGTCCGATGGTGACCAACAACCATAACCCTCCCTCCACCTTAGGGTTCAATGTGGATCTACACGGGTTTCTGTCCATCCATGGGCAAAACCATTCGTTCGTTTTTACCAGAACGGGCATAGGTCCAAACACCAGCCAGGCAGCATGATCACTTCGTTACTACCCCTAACTACGTGAAGGCGAGGGTTAACCTCACAGGTCAGGGTTAACACAACGGGCAGTAGGGTAACAGGTCAAACCAGAGTGAAGCCAATTAGCCTTACCTTTCAGTGTTCACCTTAAGGTCAATAAGGTCAATAAAAAAATAGATTATTCCCTTCGTTGTCCAATACCGACCAATGGAAAAAGCATCTTACGATCACAAAAGGGCGGAATATCTGTCCTATACTTTCGCACGCTCCCTCACCCTTTTTCTTATCTCCTTGGCTTTCTTTATGCACTTCACTTGACTTATTTCCTTGGCCTTACTGTTTCAGTGCAGTTTGCCATATATCGGTACCTGCAATATCTATTAAGGTAGGGGCAGTCCACGGGGTTTTCAATCTTTCCATCCGTCAGGCGACTTATTCACTGTGACTGAATCACACTAACCCCGCGAACTGTGTGAACTTGACCTCGTATCGCACCTAAAACAAGAAAACAATAAGGAAAGCAACCTTACCTGCCTACCTTGACTGATTCTGGGGATTCGATCCAGCCGCAGGTTCCCTAAAATCAGTCTTTGTAGGCAGGTGCAGGTTAAGTTTACCTACGAGGCATCAGTATAAGTTGAGGTTGACCTTGAACCAGTAAATGTGCCAGTGCTAGCAGCTTCTTTTCCAGTCGCATATAGAGTGACCGTTCGAGAATAAGCATCATAACCCATTTAAGTAGATCCACCGGTAGCGGGAGTTTCGGATCCTCTAGTTTCAATAGCCGAAGAACAGACGGCCAATGGGAGAAGTAAGCGGGTGAATGAAGCCCGATGTAGCTTATTTTATGCGAAGTGCAAAGTCATGAGAGACGGTACGAGAGCGAGAGCCATGCCCAGAAGCGGTACGAGAAGCCATGTATGTCCGGTATCACGCCACACCAAAACAGGCTAAGCTACCCGTCCAAGTGCTGAAGGAACAGCTGGAGGTAAACCATCAATGATCGCTGTAGCCATCAAAGACAGGGGCCTCTTCATCAGCACCTAAGGAAGCAGCAGCTCTGCGTGCAAAGCCTGCTCGAAAGCCTATTTCATATCCTCCAGTCGGAGATAAATACCCACCTCCAGTTGTTGACCCGAAACCGGTAAATGATCCCGCTGGGGCAAAGACTACAGTTGAAACGGTTGTTGATCTGGTATCATACCCATATCTAGTAGCATATCCGGCAGATCGAGATCCAGAGCTAGATGCGGGTTACCTAGTGCTATAGCCCGTTCCAAAGCTATAAGTTTCTTCGCCACCAGCATCACCCCGCTCAGATCGATATAAAGTAGCAGTTCGTTTAGCATATTTTCTAGTTCGATAGCCAATTGGGTCTTTGTCTCGCTTTAGTGTTGGTGAATCTATCTTTGCTCCTAGTGATCGATGCCCATGTGCACAAAGTCGGAACGCTAATAGCCATGTGCACTTGGAACTCCATAGGATGTGCATAAAGTTAGAACAAGTAGGTGGTTGATTCCACCAACTGGGACTGAAGGATCTGCTACAGGATATGGATATGGATCAAGGTAAACTAGCGCTACTTATGCCTCTGCTTCTATTGACTCCGCTTCTTATGCCTTTATCACCCCTGCTTCCTCTCTTGCTGCGGGCTCTCTAATGATGGGAACTTGCGGGGATACCGGCTCTATGACCGGCAAAGATGCTACTAACACTAGGATACGGACTGGGGAGCTTCCTGTGCTTTCTCTGTCTACTGCCGAATCTACTGCTGAATCGACTGAGTAACCACCAGAATCAACAGAATGAACTGGAAGGGATGCTGCTGCTGTATCTGCTTCTGGATCTCGATATGGAACAAGTTATCAAACTTGGGGGTATGCAAGTGTAACTTATACTGGGACTGTTACTGGGTAAACTCGATCTTTGACTGGAGGATATGAAACTGGTGGACAAAGGGAAGCTGGGACAGGAATAGACACCGGGCGAGGTTCTGCTGCAGAATAGAGGCATGTCATTATATAAGTTGATGAGTACCTCCACCTCAATCTACTATTGAACCCCTCTGCTCTAGGCGAATGCCACCTCGTATACCCTATTTGTATGGAGAGCTGATCACTCTATTTTATATAGGTTATCCACTACACTAACCCAAATTTATTGTTTGCCACGAAGATTTTCTCTACACATTGAATTAATCCTAATGGGTATGTATATGGTGATTCTCCCTATTCGTTTCTATCTCTATCACTTGCGGTCTACCTTGCATTGCTCCCACAGCTTATAGCTTATCCTGCTTTATCACCCTCATTGGTTACTTATCCGCATTACCCTCATTTACTACCTTTGCTGGTGGGTCATCTTATAGTACCCTTTCATCCTTCGGGTCCACCTATCACTCTTTTTTATTCTATCTTAGGCCCTCCTCCTCCATCATAACCTGTCTCTCATATTAGGGACTCCTTTGCTTCACACCCTTCATGTTGAGCCCCCCGACTAGTTCACAAGCCTAGGAGGTCTGCTGGTGTCCTTAGGAATTACACTTCTTTGGTAGATTTCACCACCCATTTTGTACCTTAGATCTAGCTAGTGATGACTCTCTTTCATTAGCTCTGAGTAATCCTACATCACGAGTTTGTATACCCACCCTTCTAAATGCCTAACACCCGACCACTTTATTGCTAAGATAATAATTAGGTCCTCCATATGAATCTGTTGATGTAGTTGGTATAGACCATGATCTGTTACTTATTTTAGGTGCCATTCCTTCCTGATAGTCTTATCATTTACCCATAGAGAGTTTGACATGTCGCATGACCCCTAGGTCTTATTTCCATCCCCTAGTCATGTCTGTAAAGAATGAATCATCTTCCTTCTAGTCTAAACAAAAATGAACTAGGATTGTGTCCTACCTCAGATACATTTGAGGAAGGTAATCACCTCCTCATTGATGACATTATGGATATAGATATAGGGTCCCTAGGTTGCCCTAGAATCCCAAAGCTTAGGGCAGGACTCTCCCCTAAAGAGGTTGAATGGGCTCTACTTTTCTAGTTCGAGGATGTTTTGTTTTGTGGGAATATTTAGACTTGCCTAGCATGGATGAATCCTTTGTTTCTAACAGTATCATTCTTAAACTATATTTTAATTCAGTAAAGAATAAGTTTCGCTATCATCACCTTTAAGTTAATGCCTTGGTTTACTTTACAAGGAAATCTAGAAGCTTTTGGATGCTAACTTAATACAATCTACAAATTACCTTGATTACATTGAAAGCCCGAAGAACGTTGTCTTCTCGAGGGCGAAGCCCCAGGGTTGTCTTCTCAAGGGCGAAGCCCGAGGTCTCCATCTTGGTCATAAAATAGAAGGGATCACCCTGACCATGAAGTGTCCTGCGGAGCTTGTGTCCTGCGGAGCTATCCCCACTTGTCCTTGAAAAGAAGAAGACAAGCCAGAGCCTTGAGGAAGACCAAGGGAAAGCTCAAGGGACTCATCTTGACCATTAATTTGAAGTAAAGGGATTTGACTTCAATTCTTAATGTCCCTAAAAAGGACGAAAGAGTAATTTATTGCTTGCCCGCTGCCCCCACACCAAATAAGTAATTCAGGGATTTCTTGCTTTCCCGACGAAGGTTATTTATTGCTCCCCCATAAGGGTGAGGAGGGGAAGGAAGATTGAAGGCAATGATTGAAGCTTAATTACATATGCGTCTCCCCTTGATGAATACTCTATATGACTGTCCCATTCAAATAATAGCAGTAATCAGGGCGGGCTGGGCTCTCTCCCCACACCATTTCCCCTTGAGAGCTGCTCTAGACCCATCATCCCAATAGCAGGAAAGAGGGCCATGTTTAAGATTCATTTGCCGGATCAGAGAGAGTCAATTCTACTGTTGCTAGTCGAACTTCAGCGGATAGATCGGTTGGCTCTAACAAATTCATTGTATTAATTTGAAATCCTGCAACAATAAAGTAAACCCTCCCATAAATCATAAATTGGAGGGGGTGCTTGCCTTCTTATTTGTTTGGTATTGGAAGGCGGAGCCTGACCTAAGAATCGTTGTATCGATAGGAAATAAATAGGCTATCCAACCGTGGGCAGTGATCCAACATGCGATCTTTATGCTTAAGAGTCGAGCTTGACAGCAATCCTTTCACAAGCCCAATCTTCGTTTCTCGAATCCGTCAACGGACAGGGAAAGAAGGTCTTTTACCAGCGATATGCCGCTCTCGTGCTAAGGTCAAGGTAGATATTTTTTTCATGGCAATAGAGATATGAAAAGCTGGTGACAGAGACAAGAGCAGCGAAGCGGGGTCTGCTTTATCAGTCATTTTTAAATTAAAATAGTAGAGGTGTAACCGATCTGTCAATATGTGCCAGTGGGAGTCACAGGCAGTCTTCTTGCGCGTGCTTTCTTCTTTCAATACCAGACATGGAACTACTAGATCTTTCCATTCCATCCCGAGAGTTAAGCGAAGCGTAATCTAGCGCAAGAGTTTCAGTGAGCGAGCATGGAAGCGCTAGCATACAGGTTAGCGTGGAGTGGTCAGTAGAGCTTCGTTCATCTATCTGTCCACGTAGTAGTAGGTGAAGCAAGAGGTTCCTTCCCAGCAGCTGCGATGTTAGACATTCCACTTATCTCTTCTCTTTTTCCTCCCCGTTCTGCCTTGATTCATTCTCTTGATCCGTCCATTGAAGCATTCTTGTGTACCGGAACAGAAAATAAAATGTGTTATTCAGGAACCAGCAAAGCGAACGGAGCTAGTCCGATCAGCTCAGTAATGCGTAGTAAGTACGATTTTATTTATAAATGTCGGTAGGAAGAGCACTCATGTTGTTTTCCTGGCAAGAGAAAGGAACAGAGCTTTCGCTCGAATAGTTCGTCGTGAGACAGCTCATAGCTTGGGATTAGGCGTGGCCGGTCAGGATCAGAGTACAGGTACTGCCTTAGTAACAGTTTTCGGACTATATCAATAGTACGGGGCCTGCAGTTAGCTTTCATTTTGTTTTGTCTTTAATAGTAGAGGTGCCTATCAACATGGGTAGGAGTCAAGACGCTTCCTTCTTCCAATACCAGAAATGTGGAACAGACGATCATGGGCAGATCTTTCCATTTCATCTCGAGAGACTAGAGCGAGCACACGGGATTCACTGAGCGTAGCATGGAAGCGATAGCACAGAGCAGGAGGTTAGTGTGAAGTAGTTTTCGGTAGAGCTTCGACTCATTGATTGATTGTGGTTCGCCTAAGTGGCGAGTCAGTCCAAGAATGTGATATAGAAAGGTTATTCCACCGATACACTGTGGTAGGGTTCGCTCGTTTGTCCATGCATGAGCAAAGAAGCACAGCGTGGGTAGGGATGAAGTAAGTGAAGCAAGAGGTTCCTTCCCAGCAGCTATGATGCGAGAGCTTTCGCCTCTCTGTTTTCCTCCCCAACCTGTGAGAGGTCTTCTCGTCTCACCTTGTTCCTTCCTCATCCCTAGAAGGGGGCCCCTGATTCCAAACCTTTATTTAGCACCGTCCTTCCTTCTCTCCGGCAGCGAGCTTCTTCTGACCCCACCGTCCTGTGCTAGTGTCAAAGCAAGAAGGAAGTACGTCGAGAGACCTCCCAGTCAGCGTAGAAAGAAAGAGAACGGAGCGAAGGCAAGCATCTGTATCCGCGCTAGCGTAGCGGAACTATAGCTTCGAATCTGCTTTCCTCAATGACTCAGCTAGTGAAAGAGAATCGGCATCCGGCTTTCAATCCGATGTCAGGTGCAAAACAAGTCCATCTTTCTTAAATCTGTCCCCAGCGTGTCACGTGCTTGGTCGATTCTTTCGTGTGATTGTTAGTGAGCCGAATTCGAGAGGAAAGTCCAACTGCCGATATCCCGAAATGTAATATGGAGAGCATTCTGACATCAGTTATCGGGGAAGACTCGACATAGTAGCTCTCGCATACAAAACATCGATTCCGGGGCCCCCTATGGGGAATTCTTTTTCCGATCCAACCCACGTGAAAGCAATGCCTACGATCTTGGTCTTTCCCTAACGCATAGCTTGAAAGTGGAAGGTGCTCCTTGAGGTTACAATCTCGAGGAGGTTACAATCTCGAGTACTCTTTCTTGATTCTATCATAACATTCTCTTCTCGCAAGATGCTCCTACAACTACTGAAATAGAGGTAATTTACCCAACAATGGCACCTGAGACAGTCGATTCAGCAATTGCTTCAGAGGAAGAAGCTGTGAGACAAGAGATGCGAAACTTGAATCATCAAGATGTTCGTTCTGCGTAAACGCATCTTCTTGAGAGGTGTGTTGCAAGAGACAGAAATGAATCAGAGGTAGAGTCTCCTGTCGAAAGATATTGTTTCTACGACCGATGGCTAACCATAAAAACGAAAGAATGGGCAAGAGGATCCCAGAAAGATGGCCACAAGATGGAAGTTTTTCGTAGTCCCCATGAACCATTTACGTATGGATTGAAAGTGTCGAAGCAAAAGAGTCTACTTTCAAAGGATTGCAATAGAATTACCCATTCTGTTTATAAAGCAAATTAGGCCAGCCCGAACTTCCTCCCTTACATTACCAGAAATGGATAATCGTAGTAGTATACCTACTCGTAGAGGCACCTTCCGGACCAAGGCAATAGCAAACTCGCCCCACAAAGTGGTCAAATTGTTGTGCTTAAAGTTAAGCTTGGCTTAGGCAAAGCAGCCGGGAAACCAATCCAAGAAGAGCAATCCGGATAAGTGCCAAAAGGGGTCAAGAGTAACCTCATCGATCGACCCAATTCCTGCGTATGTTGGTCTAGCTGTCGTGTCACCTTTAGTAAGTGATAGAATTTTGATTCCTTTTGGGAATTCTCTTCCTTCTCGCCCTATCCCGTTCGTGAGGTTTTCCCGACTGGCAATATTAAAGTATTTTTCGTCGGTCAATCTAAATATCTGTAATCAAATAATTGTAAGCATGTGCTGTTTGATACTCATTGGTAAAGGAAGAAGTCGTACCAGACAAGTTCAATCAGTAATGGCTGCGAGGCACCGAGTCTGAATAGGCATCAACAAGCACATAGATGTCCGAGGAAGCAAAGGCTAGGGCAGTTGGCGGAGAGGTAGAATTGAACTTCCTATGACCGATTTCTAAGCGGAGAATCAAGCGAAAAGGTCTTTAGTGATCTCCCACGTAGGGGTCAAAAACGACTTGTCCAAGCAAATACTTTCTAAGATGTTCTCATTCGAATGATGTGAGGGTATTTTATTGTGGATACAATAGGAAACTAAGGCATCTAAAAAGCAACCGGCAAAGCCCCTTCTAAAGTTGTTGGTGGGCTTGACAAGTCCAATTATTCTCATTTCTGAGATGCTTGCTATAAATAGCCCATAGGCAGATCTCCTTTCAAGGTCAGGTGAGACCTTTCTGGTTGATCCTACTAATGATCATGCGATGAGGCATTTTAACAACTCATTTATGAAATCCTGCTTTCGATGAGGCTAAGACAGGCCAAAGATCAACAGAACGGGATCTTTCTTTTCCAAGTAGGTCTCTCTTCGATCTTTCGAACGAGAACTCATCGTGATGGGTAGGTGTATCACACCGGAAAGCTCGCCCGCCTCTGTTTAGTCTTTCTTGGATGAACAAAATACATTCCCTTGTCGGTTAACGCAGACTTGGATGCCTATTCTGATGCGGAGGGATCGCCCGCTTCGTCCGACCTATCATGCAAAGCAACTTCCTTCTGGTCTTGACTTCGATGATGACACGATCTTTATTATCAAATTCTTTGGTGACACAATCTGTGCGAACTGGTGCCATCTTCCTTTTGTGCTTTGCATTCTTATCTGTCATCTCGACTTCACTTCTTTAACAACTATAATTCACGATTCACCTCGCTCAGTGGTTGGGGCGGTGGGAGCGAGTGGAGTATGCGAAGCGAGCACTAAGGTTGGTTTGTAGATCTCCCGGGAAGAGGTGTTCTTGTCTCCATTCCCCTATCTTTCCTCTTTTGAGACCAATCAATATGGATTCTCTCAAACCTCACCGGTCATCAATGAGGGAAAAGAAGCATCGACATTATATAGAATTCCTTTTGTGATCCGAGCACGCTACCGCTCTGAGGGATTCGCTGCGCTGTGTGTCTTCCTTCTCCGCTTTCAGATAGCATTGTCAGTCATTGATGCGAGAATCTTGTTTACAATTTATTTGTGGAACAAGAAAGAAAGGACTTGACTAACGACATTCATTCTCGCTCTAGCTCTTCGTTCGGTCTTTTTCTATCGCGATCAGTCTCTTTTAACTCATACTGACAACAGTAATTCAAAACGCACTTCCTGACCAAGCAGTTGGACAGACAGCCGTTGGGATTGACTGATAGAAATACTAGTCCAAATACTAATCCCAAGCCCTTCGACAAAGCACACTGCACGAGGAAGAGCTAAAGCGGAATGAGTTTTACAGGTGTCGGACAGGGAGATCGTTTTCCTTTCTCAAATATATTCCATATATGGTATGGTACTGTTGGCTGAGCACTAAACCGATCGTGATAAAGCTTCACATGTTGGCATTCCACCTGTGCTTCACACTCAAAGAAGTAGGGATGGAGGGTGGGAAAGGAACAAGCTTCAAAGAAGCATTAATTAGAACATTCATAGCTTGGGATTTCCTTGTCGTTCTTCGCCTATCTATCTCTAGAATAGCATGATATCGGTCCTAGTCCCATTTATCCGTAAGAGGAGTAGCGCTATGCCTTCTGTCAAACAGCCCATTTTATTCTAATAATATAAAGTGTTATTCCTATTCTATTTTGTTTGGCATTTCTCATTTCCGGAGTTTGAGCCCCGATTAGTGAAGGACCAGAGAAGCTATCTAGTGTTTAATCGGGTATAGAACCAATGGGGGATGCTTGGTTACAATTCCGAATCAGCAACTATATAGCGTGACTAAGGCGCAACGGAGCAAAGAAGCAAGGGTACGAGGTAAGTGCGTGCGTTTGAGTATACAGTGATATAAGATCCATTCTTGCTTTCCTTCATCCAATACATCTCGACCGAGACGCTACTTGTACCTACGTGCTCTGTCTCGTCCCTCCCCATTCACAGATCACTTGATCTCCCTTGGATCTAAGCGAATTCTGTACTCGGTTCCGATCCTCTCACTCATTAGGTGGGAACTTCTATCTCATTCATTAGCTGATCTTAACATATGATATTTACTCCTTCAATCACGAATCATTACATTACGATATTGACTCATCAATCACTCCTCTAATCGCTAGCTAAATCACTAGGCATCGTACCATCATTCACTCTATCACATCCAGGGGACACACTAAGACCAGGGGACATCTTTCACTCATTCAGGATATCACATACGGTAGGATAAACCATTCTTCATTAAAAAGACCTATCACAAAAGCTATTGTTATCAAACAAGACCTACAGAAGGACACATCTATCAGGTCAACAAGTCTTCTCATCCATTAATATAAGTTTAATTCTGATTTTATCAATAGGGGATTACGCATCTGTCCTATTTGTTGGGGAACTATGCATAACAGTCAATTCTCTATAATTATTAGCTGCTCGTTACCATACAGAATAACATTATCCATTGCTCATTAAATATTGAAGCATGCATTATATAATAACATCGCATCTCATTTCCCTCTCTGATGAAGCTTGGAAATACAGTTATTATTATAATTGAAAACCATCATTCCACTCATTTCAGTGCTCCAAATGCTGAGTCTAATAAGAGGTCGTCGTTCCGATCTGTAATCGTAACTGAAATATGCAGATATATCTATATACAATGCAGTTAGAGAGATTCTGAGCTTCGTGATCGCGCTTCTCTTCCAGATCGATACCCAGATGCAGATCCATTACCCGCAACATACCTTCCGTTTTTATAGCCCGTATTCCTTCCTATTCTAGTAGCAGAGGCATAGGTAGGAGCAGTAGTTTTAGTTACATAGCTATAAGCTAAGGTACCTGGAGCAGCTACAGAAGCAAAGGTAGTAGACCCTGTAGGTGAAGCTGTTGATGCTGTAGTTGATCCAAATACAGATCGAGAGCCATAAGCAGCACTACTAACACCAATGGTAAGGGTAGCATATCCAGTCAATCCAGTACTAGTAGCTAAGATACCCAGCATCAATAGCAAAGCTAGCAGAGATACCAATAGCAAAGGTAGCATACCTTCCAGTTCCATGTCGAGAGCGGCTTAGCCGATGATCCCAACCCATACCGAGATGCAGATCCTTATGATTATAGGCACCACATATGAACTTCTGGTTCGGCCGAGTATAATACGATTCATCCATTTGAACCCACTGGTTAGGAAGAATAGACAGACCTATCTTTTAATGCCTGAACCTTATAGTTATCCACCTGAAGACCTAGCCTGTTTTCCCTATACCACTTGATGATTCATGAAGCGCTTAGGAGGAGGTAGGTACTGCTTAGACCTTCTCTTATCAGCACCGGATGGATAAACCCCTTACCCAGAATTTATTACTCCCTTCTCATCCTAGGATATGGAGTTATGCCCCTTACCAATCCATTGATGAAGCCAGGAATACGAGCGAGGAGGGGAAGCATCTATTAATCCTTTATTTACGTGCATGTCACCAACCACCTGCAAGAACTAGACCTGCCCTATACACACTTGCTTCATTAATTGCTTAGTGCGTGGGACTGACAGAGACCTTTACGAACGGGATGAACCAAGCTTACCCTTACCCTTTATGCCCATCATACATCACGTAACACCATCACGTAGTACCCCCTATACGACTTAGATTAGCAAGCGATACAGCTTCCAGAACACTGAATTAATAATTCAATTATCCTGGGTACCACTATGAATATTGTCCCGGCTGCATACTCTTGAGGAATTATTTACCACTCCAATCCTAGGAAGAGACCTAATACCCTTTCAGTTTAGGAACTGTTAACCACCCTTCTACAGACAGTATCACATACAGCGAGTGCACCCCATCCATCACTACGTATCCACCCTTAAGACCTAGACCTTGTAGCCCTAGAACACTTGGATGAATTAAGCGCTTCAGAGAGAGGTACAACTAGAGACCCGGCATAGCATGGATGGATGGCATTAAACCAACCTTCTTAACCTTTCCCCCCTTACTGAAGTGTTTCCTAACTACCTGTATATCTTCAGACCTTGTAGCCCTAGAACACTTGGATGAATGAATCACTTAGTGAGTCGGGACTGCTATCAGGACGGACAGACGGGTTCAGACTACCTTACCTTGACTTTATTAATGCCTGAACCTTATAGTTACACCTTTAGACCGAGACCTGCTATTAGCCTTATACCACAACTTCATGAAAGCGCTTAGGGAGGTACGTACGGTAGGTACAGCAGCTAAAGAACCGGGCGGAATGGCATGGCATTGATGGCATGAAACAACCCCTTCTTACCCTTACCTCTTTCTTAACTTCTTTGTTTCCTAACTACTTGCCCTATACCACAACTGAATGAGGCGCTTAGGAGATATCGCTAGGAACCCCCTTCTCTTAGAAGCTTGTATCAGGACGGGTTCAGACTACCTCATCCTTACCCTTCCCTTACTACCCCACACGTATCACCTTACCTCTGTACACCCCTCTTATCCACACAGTCTTGTTACTTGCTTTTATATACGTATTTTGAAGTAAGGTATTGTCCCAACAGGGGGTAGTCAGCAGTGCCACCAGGCCAAGACACAGTGGGAAGGCACCAGGAGGACCAGGCACGGCCGACCCACGCAGGGTCATAAGAGCCCCTAAGTACAAAAATGTCCCAACATGGCCTTTTATAATGCAGAAAAAGATACCCCTCATCTGGCCCCTCCATCTGGAGCACTACAGTGTAACTAGAGGGCAACAGTGCAATGCAGGATGAGTCTTTGAACTTTACTCATCGCTGCCCTTGCCCTAGGAAGGACAAGCGGCTTCGCTCCTCTCCCCTATGGTCGAGCGTTCAAACCCTCACCCATGAATGGATGAGCGACTTCGTTCCTCGCCCTTTTTTGGTCGAGTCACTTAACGTACCTTTTGTAATTTGCCAGAAGAAGGATGGGGTGGCAATGTGTTACCACCTTCATTCACCTCTGCTCTTTCTTCTGATGAGCAGGACAACTCTGCCACATCTTTTGCCTTCACAAATTGGATCTTGGTGTCCATGGTCTTTTCCTCTCTACCATTGAAAGCCAGCTTCATTCGCCTCTGCTCTTTCTTCTGATGAGTAGGCCAACTCTGCCACATCTTTTGCCTTTACAAATTGGATCTAGGTGTCCATGGTCTTTTCCTCTCTACCATTGAAACCCTTATGGTTGACCCTCAGTTCAACTACAATGGGGCTTAGGATGCCTTGCCTTCTCTAGCCTAGCCCTTGTCCTTCGTAGCCCATCTACCTTAATAATTGAAAACCAATGCCTCTTGTATGCTTTTAAAAATAACCAAGATGTTCTTAAGAAAGGTCTAAAAGAGATCAACTTACCATGCTTGACTCCGTAATGGTGTTGGCTTCTACATTAACAATGGAAGGTTGCTTTGCTTCCTAGCTCTCTCCTACAACTGCTTGTAGCTTTGTCAATGCCTTCTCCTTCTCTTCCAACTCTTGTTGTAGCTGAGCCATCATTCAAGTGAACCTCTCTTGCCAAGCATCCAACTGAATAACCTTCTCTCTCAATTGCACAAGCTAAATCTGCTCTTGTCCCAATCAGCCATAACCGCTACGAAGGAGTCTTTACAATGAATGAAACGATCCTTTAGCAATGGCAACAGTTTTACAGAGGTCTCTAGGTTCTTTTCCATCTCCACCATCTTCTAGTAATAATATGAACCTTCTCCTTCAAGTGCTTTTTCTCTTCTTTAAGCTGCACATTGATGACTCAAAGGTTCACGTTCAGGCTGGAGGATCGGCTGAGATCCCTAGTTTGTTTCGACTCGACCCACCTGTGAAAATAGAATATTTCCATCGCCCCGTATATTTTTATTTATTGTTAATACGTAGATAATAGTGAGAAAGTAATCCTTCTCAAAGCACTAATACGAACTGATTAACAACTAACTCTATTTATAAGAAACAGAATAAGGTAATAACTAAATAAACCAGATGTTAATACGTATATAATATAATTCCCTACTATTAATATTATTTGGCCCACCCTTTTATTTAAGTTGTTAATACGTATATAATACTTTGGATGAACCCTTTGGCTTTGGTTATCATCAGCTTGAAGGTGACGTATGGTAATACGGAGTTAGCACGTGCACAGGAGGCGACATACGCTAATCCAGGATTCTAAAAGTCATGGAGGCACCATGCACTAGCCAAGGACAGTGCGATTCCCGTGCGACATACAATAATCTGGAGTTAGCGCGAGCATGAGAGGTGACATACACTAATATAGAGTCATCACAAGAATGAAGACGACGTATGATAACCCATATTTAGCGCAAGCACAGGAGGTGACTTACATCAATAGGGATTTGATCCAAGTACAGGAGGTGACATCATTAATGGGGAGTTGATGCAAGCACAGGTGGGGACATACATCAACCCGAGGTCAATGCAAGCGCAAAGAATAACAATGCCAATGGTATACCAATGGAGGAAAAGGAAGTGAGGGGAGGATATTACACTACTACATAAGGGGCTCCATAGACGTAGGATTATGGAATGGAAATTACTAAGGGGACAACTCAGGAGAGTGACCAAAGAAACAATAGTTGATCCTAGCTAGGGAGAGGTTATCTCAAGTAGGGTCATATCCGATATAACGACGTAGAGGGGACCCATCTATGGATGACACAACCAAAGCAAAGGGAGAGAGAGGGGCCATGAGAAAGGGGCGAAGCTTTCCCTGAGCATCGAAGGGACAAGGAAAGTGGAAGAGGAAGAGGAAGCAAAAAGGCACAAGAGGCTTGGAGAAGGAGAAGGCAAGGGGCGAGACACAAAAGATAGAGCACTACTAGGCAGGAGGTTGCTAGGGCTGACAACAAGAGGTCCAAGCTGTCCCAATCAATTTCCCATCAGGGATGGGGCTTCATTCAACTTGAAAAACTCATGTGAAAAGATGGGACCCTTCTTAGGTTAGCTAAGATCACCTTGGGCAACAGACGAAAGGATGAGGAAAGGAAAGAAGGAAAAGGGAAGGCGAGAAAGGGGAGGAGCTACCCCAAGTAGATCAGGACAGGCGCATAGGAGAAGAGACAGAAGGATCAAGTGATCCAAAACAACCTCGAGGAGGCATGCCTTCTAGGTGAAGGTGGACAAGAAGAGGGGTAAGAGGGCAACGAGGCAGTCCTGGAGGTCAACCGCTCATCACGTTTAAGGTGTGCTAGAGAAGGTTTGGTCTCTAAGTCTCGAGAGGTTTTGTTGAGAGATCCTATAAGGTAATAAGGAGGCTCAGGGGAGTTAAGAGGAATTTAAACCCATGCTTGTAGCAGGGGGAGTTCTCCGAATTCTTCCGATGTAGCCTTGGGTGGGGGAGAGGGTACAATGTAAAAAGGTTGAGGAGGAGAAACTCATCTTGAGTAAGTGTAAGGTTGAGATGTCTTAGCTTGTTTATGGGTAGTGCGGCATTGAAAAGTGAGAACTTGGATTGGGGGAGACTGTGAACCCTACTTGGAAGAATAAGATTGCCTCCGTTGAAGGACATGACATTCATCTGTGTTGTTCATTTTGCATTTATGATACTTGCACCACTTGTTTGAACTATGGAAAGGGTCGGAACCTGAGTCTTTGTGATTAGTTGTATGAGTACCTATCTCGGGAGAGGGCACCTCATGCTCCTCACACCAGATGATCTCAGCGAGGGAGCAAGCTCTGGCTGGGAAAAACCGGATCCTTCTCCCAGATTAGGTGAAAGGTCTGGTTCATCGGTAGCATTTCCTATTCGCCCATTCCGATCAATGATGTTGGCATTAGGAATAGATGTCGGACGTTCTCTCTCTGCGCCAACCGAATAAATGAAAGGCTCTATTGCTATTCGGCTTTGAAAGGTGGGAGTCCTTTCATTCTAAACCGGGTGGGTGGAAGAGAGAAATTCCGTAGTTGCGTGCACGCGGCAGCGGCGAATAAATCTTTAGGGTGGGTGGGATAAAGAAAGTACCATCTATGTTATCGAAAAACCGATTTATCTATCTAAAAAGTTCCTAATTGCTAACACGAAGCTCTGTGAAAGAGTTTGATGGGCGACCTAGAGGGTGTGGGGAATAAGGAAGGGAAATCAGTTCTGGTGGTCAACCTTACTCTTGCAAGCGAAGGAGGTGGGTGGTGGGTCTGGCTTTAAACAAGGTTCTAGTGAATTCAGCTCCAAATAACCTTTTATATGGGTCATCACACCAATAAAAGTATCTTTCCTTCCTCTTGCCTTCCTTGATGGACTGGATATCCTTTATTTCCTTGCCTGGATATTTTTATTGGTCAGGATAGTTGGGGTAACGGGGTGGCTTGGCGTTGTGGCTTGGATACGAGCGCGAGCGATAAGACTTTTCCTTGTCTTTTCTTTTCGACTGCCCCTCCAAAGTGGTAATACATTTATGGCTGGTCTTAGTTCAGTCGGTATTACTGGAACTGGCATACATAACTCCATCATTCGCCGTAGTTCAACACCTCACCTACGAACACGACTAGGGGCGGGGACTCTATACGGGGATATTTTTATTTGACTGGACTGGGCAGGTCGGGATCGACGAAAGGCAGTGCTCCTCCACGACTGGAAGGGGATAGATTCTTTCAACTGGGCAGGTCCTCCTCCACGACTGGGACTGACGACTGGCTGGGGATAGATGGATTGGGATTGGATAGATGGATTGAGAAGGGCGGGGAAAGAGTGCGCGCTTGCCTGGATAGATTGATTGGTCAGTTAGATCGATCGCTTGCATGCGGTTATATCGCTTGCTTTCCTCTCTGTATGCTCTCTTTTACCTCTCTCTATCCTCTGAAAAGAAGAAAGAGAGAAAGGCCCGTAGGAAAGAATATATCTCACTCCCTTCACTAGCGAGATTCATTGGCCAGGTCAGTCAAACCTTTCCTAGCGAGATTCATTAGCCTTAAAGTAAAAATAATCGTACTATGAATCGTACTTCCTTCCCCACGAACGCGTTTGAGTGTGATGTAGCTTGCCTCACGAGCGGAAGCGAGTGTGATCTTCATGTTCCTAGGAAACAAAACGACGAAAAATTACCTTAATGGGTGAAACCACCTTTACAGTAGGAAAGTCGTGTGGGCATCGATTAAAACGGCCATTTAAACGATCACCTGGCCTCTCCTTCCTGCCCTCCTTTTCACTGGCCGGGATAGAAGGATTTAGATTGGACAGCCGACGAAGCACCACACGAAAAGACAAGGGGTCTAGCACCTTCGGTATAGTCAGTCAATGTGGTGACCTGGCCTCCTTTGCTTTTATTTTACTGCCCCTTTCATTTGTATCGTTTTCAACTGCCCCTCTCCTCAATGTACAATAACCAGCCCTTCTTTCAATCGACAACCCCTTCTTCACGTGCTCACCTTGCCGGGATATTCGGAGAAGCCCAACCTCCTCATTATATACATAGCATATCTAGAATCCACCATAACGGCTTAACCCTTCACTACACCATAACTTATTGGATTTCAGGATTGGGATTGGGAAAGATTCCACCCACCACTGAACCCTCCACCATAACAGGAAAGCTTCACCCTGTTGATTGATGGAGGGGCCCACTCCACATAGAAAGATTTAGATTGGACAGCCAACGTAGCACCACACGAAGCACCACACCTGCCCCGTACAACTGCCCCTATCGTTCGTACTTCCTTTCCTAGAGATAGTAATTGAGCTGAAAGTGCCTTTACTCGTACTATGAATCCTTACTATTAGGGCTTTATTTCATGCAGCTTGCCTGGATCTCTTTTTTTTATTGGCCGGAGTGCGTGCTTGCCTGGATATTTAGATTGTACGAAAGAAGCGCAGCGCTATCGATTCGCTTACCTGGATAATTTCGATTCGCTTGCCTCTCTCTATCCCCTTGAGGAAATATGCAAAAAAGATAGTCAAATCGTTCGTTCTGGCTTTCCTGCCTCTTTCCTTGCTCCGGATTTACTGTAAAACATCCCCGTATTACCGGCGAGAATACCCTCCCCATGACTCTCGAACCCCTGAGGTTGTTCAATGTACACTTCCTCCTCAATCACACCATTGAGGAAAGCTGTCTTCACATCCATCTGATGTAGTTTCCTCCCCATTACTGAAGCAATAGCAATAATGGACCTAATGGAAGTGTACCTGGCATCAGGAGCAAACGTCTCCTCATAATAAACTCCCTCTGTCTGGGAGAACCCTCGGGCCACAAATCTAGCTTTATATTTATAAATGCTTCCGTCTGCCGTGTGCTTTATTTTGAAGATCCACTTGGAAGTAACCACTGGCTTCCCTTCTGGTCTCGGTACAATTTCCCACACATCATTCTTCATGATGGACTGATATTCCTCCACCATGGCATCCTTCCAGACCTGCTGAGTAGCTGCCTCCTCATAACTGGAAGGTTCCGCATCAATGATGTGGCTCATCAATGCCATGTAGCTCGAGAATCTCTGTGGTCTCTTGCTCTCTCTGAAAGAGCCTCTAGGAGCTGCAATCCTCTCTGCATCCTGTAATGTCTCTCGGAGCCAGGCTGGCCTCTTCCTGGTCATAATAGACTATTTAGTCATATCCACTGGCTCGGCTGGCTCAACTGCCTCTAAAGTATCATTCGGACAATCAGGAAGATGGACATCTAGAACAACTGGATCTATAACCTTAGGAGCCTCCTTCTCACCACTGTAAATCTCCATATAAGATTCTCTGGACCTCTGGAAGGCTATCTCCTCATCAAATGTAACATCCCTGCTCACCTCAATCTGACTCTGACCAGGGATGTATACTCTGTAGGCCTTCGAGGTCTCACTGTACCCCACAAATATTCCCTTCTTCCCTGAAGGTTCTAATTTTGTCCTCTTATCTTTAGGTACATGAATATAAACAGGACACCCAAAAATTATCAAATGACTGACCTCTGGTCTCATACCTGTGAAGGCTTCTTCTGGTGTCTTGTTTGCCAAGATTTGGTGAGGACTCCGGTTCTGCACAAAAACAACTGTACTGGTGGCTTCTGCCCACAAGGTCATCGGTAGATCCTGATCATGTATCATGGCTTTTGATGCTTCTACTATGGACCTGTTTTTCCTCTTCCTTTGGTCGAGCGGCCTTACGGCACCTTTCTGCAACCCCATTCTGCTGAGGGTTGTAAGGAACTATAAGCTCCCTCTTAATTCCTGCCTCCTTGCAGCAATCATGGAACTCATTTGAGGTGTATTCTCCTCCATTATCTGACCTTAGCACCCTGATCTTCCTTTCTGTCATATTCTCCGGCTTTTCACTCTCGAAATTTGTTGAAGACTTCATCCTTTGTTTTCATGAAGTATATCCAAGTCTTCCTGGATAAATCATCAATGAAGATCACATAGTACCGATTTCCACTCAAGGATGTCACTGTCATAGGTCCACATACATCTTAATGTATAAGGTCCAAAGTTCCCTTTGATCTGCTACTGCTGCTTGGAAAGGATTTCTTGGCATTCTTGCCAAGTGCACATCCTCTACATATACCATCATGCTCTACTTGCAGTTCTGGAAGACCTGTAACAACCTTTCTCAATGATGGTAAAGCTCTATAGTGTAGATGTGCATACCTTCGGTGCCATAGTTCATTCAAGCTGACACTGTAATGTACCAGGGCTTGAACTGGTTTTCCCAAGAATCTGTATAGGCCTCCCTCTCGAACACCAATCACACCTGCTGACTCCATGCTCGATCCTTTAGGCCATATAAGAACTTTTCCATTCATGAATGCAACCTGATAACCCTTGTCTTCCAAAGCTGAGATGGAAACAAGGTTCTTCTTTCAACCTGGTACATATAGTATATCGTTCATCTGTAAAGAATCTCCCGACTCTAGCTGGAATTAAGCTGAACCTACACCTTTCACAGTATACTTGGCATTGTCTCCAAGTTCCACTTGTATTGATAATTCCTTTTCTGTCAAATCTGTGAGAGCCTTTCGATACCCTGTCATGTGCTTAGAAGCACCACTATCAATCAGCCAAGTATCACTATTGGTGGTGATAGTCCCTGTGAGAGCTGAAATGAAAAAGTATTCTTTTTGGGAATCATGCTCATTTTCTTTGGTCTTCTTCCTTTGATGCATATGCTCATCCTCATCATCAACATCAGTGGTAGATGCATGCTGCTTACCCTTTCTCTTCCCTTGAGGACATTCAAAGGCATAATGTCCAAATGTATTACATGTCAAACACTTGACCTTTGATCGATCCTTTCTCTTCTTCTGCTTCCTGGCTGGAGCTGGCTTTGATTCTGAATGTTTCCAACCAAAGTTTCTCTTTCCTTTCCCTTTTCTCGCATGAGCTGTGAGAGCTTTATTCTCATCATCATGAGGCTTTGGTCCTTTGCCTCTGGCAAGGATTCTGGTTTCTTCTGGGGAGGGCTTCTGAGCGGGGTTGTGGCCGGGAACGCTGCTTGGTAAACTAAGTAAGCTGGTCCTAGAGAAAATGTATCTACTGGTGGATACCTATTATGAATTGAAACGCTGTTACTTTGCTCGGTCGTTTCCTTCCGTCAGTTCATTGAACACGAATAGAGATTCAAAACTACGGCACCTTTACTAAAAAGCTATATATAAGGGCATCGAGGAAGTAAGAGTTCTAGATTCCTTATTTAGTTCTGTTTCCCTGAGCATAAGGGAGAGACTACTGATAAGGTAGAGATTCCTAGGAGTTTGCTAATTCTAATCGAGTTCTATCTTCCAAGGGGTGAAGTAATGATGAGTAAACAGGAGAGTACTGAGTGTAAGGAGTTGGGGAGGTTCGTACCTCACCCCTAGCTGAATAGAGTTATAGAGAACTTATAGAGGAATAGATTCCTTATCGTACGGGATAGTGATGTTCACCTTTGCATGAGTAGTTCTTCCTGTCCTGGGTAAAGTGTTGTGAACCCTGGCATAAGTAGTAATTACTGTCCTAAGTGAATAGTGTGGATCGATGGATGTCTAGGTCAGGGGAGTTGAAGCAAGAAAAAGCCTATTCAAAGCGGTGTTTCAGGTTATCTTCAGGTCAAGGTACTGTAGCTAAGTTTGAATGCGTGGTTTATGAGGGTGCGCAAGCAGGCTCGACTAAAAGGAGAGGGATTTATGAAGATTCATTAATGTAGTTGTTAGATCCATAGCTTGTTGTTAGGAGTTGACTGAGAATTCTAGGAGTTCCTAAGAATTACTAAGCAAGTATCTTTTAAGTATAAGTTAAGTATAATAGCATTTTATGAAACAATAGTTTTGGGGTAATTAGTAAGTGAGCCCAAGGAGCTGAGTGGAGAAGCTAGGTGCTCTTCCCTCAGGGGTGCTAATAAAAGAGAGATACTTCTACTAATCCATATAACCTGAATAATCTTGCTGCTACCTGCCTGAGAGGAAGGAGGAGGATACGCCTTGGTATCTGGTAATTTAAATAATGAAAGGTGGGCTATCATAAGGCAAGTCGTCACTGCACTGGTTGTTTTACTCGCTAGCTTTTGGGCCGGCTTTTCTTGTGGGAATAAAATAGGAGGGAATGGGTGGGGCTAGGCCTCTCTCTATATATCCTATGGCGGC
>Ga0316213_1000012_pt1 | contig 24432 bp, 14 predicted proteins | sample NRE2metagenome_FD_207798 | JGI IMG/M metagenome (GOLD analysis project Ga0316213, IMG submission 207798) | Spruce roots microbial communities from Maridalen valley, Oslo, Norway - NRE2 | ecosystem: Host-associated > Plants > Roots > Unclassified | place: Norway: Oslo | collected 2017-09-14
GCCAGGTTTTGATCCCAGGTGGCAATGCCAAGTAGTTGATCATAGTCGATAGCCTCATAAAGGGTCATTACGGAAACAGACAAGCAAAGCAGTCTTTAAAGCTAGTAGTACTTACTTATATGGGATTAAGACAAGACAACCTTCGAACTCTGCCCTTGATCTCCATCTCCTCCACCTCTCATAGTTGGTCATTCCCGGGAGGTCATTGCAAGCCGATCATTTACAGGAGTCATTGCCGATAGCCAATCATAGCCATAGAGATTATGACATGCAGTAATCAGTCATAGCCAGACAGTACTAGCCATACTTCCCCATACCCGATAAATAAAGAAGGCCCCATACGGAAGGGACTATGCGCAGTCCGTGAATGATGGCTATGTGCATGCAGTGAACGACTATGTGCAAGGGAGGCTATGGGTATCAAAATGGAATTGGCTCTGCCCCCGCGGGTTATGCATCTTTATATGGGTGAGGTGCTGGCTTTCGAACGTGCTTTTAAGTAAGGTACGCTAGGCGAGGTGCTTACTCTAACTCTGCTGGCGGCTATGGTGGTTCAACTCCAACGGGGTCTTAAGCTGCTGATGGTTATAAATCAACTGGGGAAGCTTCCACCCGATCAAATGCAACTGGAATTTTGCCTGGCAATCAGCCGGGACTGGACTGGAATCTGCTTCTCGATCTGCTTAGCGCCACTGTTCTAACGGCGAGCTACCGCTGTAACCGTCCCGCCTTGTCCCTATAAGGGGATCAATTGGCCTTGAGAAAGCTTTAGAACCATCCGAGCCGAGATTTGCTTCCGAGTTATTCAGATTTTCCACTTAGTCTGCCGTTAGCTAAGCGGTGGGCTTTTGACCGTGGATGCGCTCTCTTTGAACCGGTTATGCGCACATTGGCCAACGGCACACCTCCATTATGGGGGTTCTGCTGGGATTGCTTATTTTACTGGATCAATGGATTAAACTACTGTATCAACTGGGTCATTGGCATCATTCGCTGAGTCAAGGTAAACAACTTAACCCGCTGATTCAACGGTCACTGATGCGGGTGGATCGACAAGATCAATAGCTTCAATGGGATCAACTGATTATAGTCAAATTGGAATCTCTTAGCACGCTTGCTTGATTGATTGAGCGATTGAGGAATTTAGTTCTACCCTCCCTCCAGAGACTTACCTCCAGTTACGAACGACTGTGCCATTCAGTATGTGCCCGAATAAAAACATTGGCTCTACCCCCCCCCCTTACCAGCCAGTCGAGTATCCGAACCGCTATCCCTACCTGCTTATGGTAGTTTGGAAGGAATTTCCTGCGAGATAGGCAGGAGATATATGAGTGCTTGACCGGCTTCCCGCAGTTTCATGTTTCAAATTCCAATTCGATTGATTGGCAGTTGTAGCGAGGAGCGCGTGAAGTATACGTCACGATCCAGTAAAGGTAAGGTATAGTCTTTCGTTCCGCTACAGGGAGTAGAGAGAGACATAATACTACTTTTCAAACAATCTTTCGTGAAAGACAACTTGATCGATTGATTGAACACCTAGTGAACGCTTTAGTCCTTTCTCATCCTGATTGATTGACTGCTTGAAGTTGGTAGGGCTTACTGAGCGAATCCGAATTCAGTGAGAAACTATTCAAACTGAGTATTAAGGTCTACCCAATGGAACTATTTGTTCGGGAATAGATTGATAACAGAGGGCACGAGAGACTCATTATGAACTTCACCACTCCGTGCCTTGCTTTTTATTTGCGTAGCTTACACAGACTGACGATCGTAGGACCCGACACTCCAATTATGGATTCTTTATGAAATTAGAAATCATTCACATTCAATAGTACACTCAGAAGTACTTTTGAAGGAACGATTGATTGTTTATTGATTCTCCTTTACATACTCTCGATGGACAGACGGATCTCAAGAGTCATCAAATAGCGAACCTCAAATGACTCGCGATCGATGGAATCCTAAGTGGAATCGGAATTCCCTCCAATGAGTCATGGATTAGACTTTGTTAGCATCTCATGATTAGGAAGGTACTTACTGATAGGCCAAGTAGTTAACTAAGAACCCTCCATTTTCTGAAGAAAGATCAATGGATTTAATGCTCGCGTAACGATCTGAGAATCCTGGATTCAAAAATGGATGGAAGACCCAGAACCCGAAATATTTATAAACTGGCGCCATAAAAATACAATTTCAGTTTGATGGACGGATAGATCCGGATAGTTTCATTTTATTCCAATCTTAGCGTATGAAGTGAAGAGTGACCTATAATTGACTCTGAAGCTCTCGCTAATAATGAATCATTCGATGTTATTGATAGATAAGAAACCCTAGCTAACAAAGATCGCGTTCGAGATAATATATTAAGTAGACTTAGAAGAACCTGCGATCCACGGATTGACCGACAGAATAATTTATAGAGCTCTAAAGTCAACTTTTTAGTTATTGCGCTCGTTAGATTCAGAATCAGTAATCGACCTTTAAGATAGGAGTTCTTTGTAAGCTGGATTGCTTGAAAGATCGACGGAGTGAATCTGTACTTACTCAACTACTCCCTCTGTTATCTAACTCTGAATTCACTCGCTCTCAAAGTAAAACTTCCCTTTGCTTACTCTGATTGAGACTAAATTATTCCAAAAAAGAATAGTCGACTTACAAACGTATCTCACTCGGAACTTCCCCGACTGAAATAACTCTGAGTTCTAATTCACCCCAGTAGGAAAAATCAAATCCGTATGTCATTCTGATCACGAGCAGCTACCTGTAAGATAAATGTAATTAAGTAATACAGTAAAGAAAGAAAATATGTATTTTGTTAAAACGGTACTCGCCATTCCGTTCCTCGCCCTCCTTGACTTCAAGCTTCCCTACGTAAGCTCCCTCCTTGGAGGGCATAACAACCCTACCTTTCCATCCAGCTATTTATGAGGCAATATAAAACAAGCTTAAGGGGCGCTATCTTTCAGAAGGATGCTCACTTTAAAGAAGATGGAGGATGCTGACGTGAAAAAGCGATTATACGTTATAAAGACTTAACGTTCCAGCTTTGAACGCAGTGAAGGCAAATATTATTTAAGGAAGGATGGCTCGTCCGCATCGGGCGAGGAAGGCTTACACAAAAATGACTAAGTGAATGAGCTCTCTAAGGGAGGGAGGAGGAGTGGGGCTCTTGCTTCATTGTGTTTGCCCCTCATCCGATCGCTTGTAGCCACGGCACTTTTCCTACCTAGAGAAACAAGCAATTTGAGGATCGATCTATCAATTGGCTTTCTAGTAAAAGTGAACTGGAAAGGTGGCCATAGAACTGGACCTGCTAAAGATTCTACTGGCTAGAGTAACTTGCTAAAGTGACTGGCAGAAGTCTCAACCAGCCTAGAGTATTTAAGTCTCGGTTGGAGGGAACTATCAGTTGTGTGTGGAATGGCCATCTATCTGGTAAGCCTTATTAGAATAAAGCATCGAAATATTCGGAGAAGGGTATGACGTATGTAACAGAATGTAGGTTGGCTGGAGCCCCTTCTTAAAGTCGAGGGGAAGGGAAGAGGTTCGATCCCTCTTGAACCGAAGGCATGACCAAACGCGAATATCGGAAGGGCCCTTCTACCAAACTATCAAACTAGACAAACCCACTTATACTATTATTAGTGAAAGAGGGCCTACTATTCTTAAAGGTGTATTTTCATCCCTACTATTAATTAAAGGTTTAGTTTGCTGGCTTTCAAATAGGAGATAGTTGGTTGTACCGGGCGAGGCGGGGCAATAGTAAATAGTGGATCGGGCTGGACCTCCGTTAAGTATTGAGGAGGAACGGAGGATCTTTGCAATAACCTCCTCTAGCTAATAGTAAAGGAGGATAATGGGTTCGTATCATAAAGGACTGCCGAATCAGGGAAAGTAGTAAGATTGATCAAGGAGATATTTCAGCAGATCATTAGAATGACTCTACTTGTAGTTCATCTGACTCTACATTCAGTAATTATTATTATATACGTAATTTCGCAATCGAAGAATTGATTAAATAATTGATTTCATTGATTAGGTAAGTGAACTGCAGTGTGAGGAATCAATAAGTACAACTTTTCCGGAGGTAGCGAACTCTCAGACGGGTGCAGGTACAATTGGTAATGGGAATTTTAGTTGAGGAATCGAGAAGTACTTGGGCAATGGAGTAGTTAAGAGCCATACCTAGCAGTAGCAGTTCCAGAAGGTCCAGCATCAGCAGAAGTAAGTACCACTAGATCAGTAGCAGCAGCTGGACTTATTGGGGTGGGTCGTTGATCCAGTAGATTCTGCAGTAGATCCAATAGCAGAGGCATCTGAGCAAGCATCTTTCCCCGTGCCGTATATAGAGGCAAAGCCGTAAAGCCAGCCATTAGCTACTTATGGGCGTTAAGGGGGCATAGACAGCTAGGGCAGAGCCCATGGTTCCAGTTCCATGTTCAGTTCCAGGTCCAGATTATTATGATCGTGATCGATATCCTTATATTCGTGGTTTAGATGCTCGTGATCGGGATAAAGACCCTGTACCAGACCCATACTTCTTCGAATTGCGATGGTTTTATAGATAATAAGAGCAGCACAAGCAGTTAAAGATGCAGTAGTTTCAGTTCCTGATCGAGACCCAGCATCAGTAGCGAAGGTTGTTTAATTGCCGATAAAAAAAAACAAAGAAGTTATGAGAGAAGAAGTAAGTTAGAGCCGAAGTTGGTAAGTTCGTTTCTAGCTTGTTCCTGGACTCTCCTTCCTTGGGTTCGCCCTTGAGAACACATCCTTTCTTGGCTTGGTTCGCTCTCCCTTGGGAACACTCATGGGCTCGGCTCCCGGAGGGGGTACTCATGGTTCTAAATACTAATCAGGCATACGTAACTAACGGCATACGTAACTAACCTTGTTCACGTAACTAACCCTGTTCCTCTTCTCTCTGATCCCTCCCGAACCGAACGTGGTGGCCCTTTGCTTTCTTATTGGGAACTCCCCCTGAACAACTCCCAGAACGCTTAAGACTTCCCATCTTCCTTCCCGCTTAAGACTTCCCGACTTGCGACTTCCCGAATTGCCATTGAAATTAGAATGGATTCTCGAAGCAAACCTTCTCTGGAAATATGTATTAATAACGTGAAAAGATATGTATCTGTCTCAAGTGGTATGATTAGGCATCCGGTATATTAAAGTGAATTTGAAAGGCCTAGATGGTATGAATTTGAATTTATGCTTTTTTGAGCTTATTGTACACTTAATGAAATGGCTGGTATACTTCCTTCCAAATCCTAACTCACTAAATGATGGGCTGGTAGGCTTCCTTCCAAATCCTAACTCAATTGGCCGGCTGGTAGGACTTCTCAACTTGCTGTAATAGGGTAAGTGATCCAGATCAGTTAATTAGGGCAGTTATTAATAAGTTACTTAGGTAGGGCAGTTATGAATAGCTAAGATGTAGGTAATATAAGTAGGTATTCGTGTGCGTGAACAATGTCCTTCCTTATTCATATTTCATCCTTATTCATATGCTCCTATATGCTCATATTATGAGGTGCCTACCTATGTGCGAGGAATACTCTTCTTCCTAGCCTCCTCCTTATAGTCCTTCCTAGTCTCCTGCTCCCTCCTCCTATAGTCCTTCCTAGTCTCCTGCTCTACTGCCGCTTACTGATAATGCCATCCTGATCCGATCATCCTGCATCCGATAATGCCATCCCATAATAAGGGGTATAGTTAGTAACCCCTTGAGTAGTAACCCGGTCTAACCCTTGATTAGGCGGAACTAACCAATGAGGCTACACTCTCTCTCTGCTGTGCCTGACCCTGCTGACCCTGCTGCTGCCCTGTCCCCGCCCTATCCCTGTGCTCGGATCCCGAACGTTGGACCGTTGTATCTCTTTTTCCTATCCTATCCAATATGTTAGCCAGGGTTCCGCTGTTGGGATATTCTATAACTATGCACTTCCTGGGCATCAGAGCAGAAGTCTTTGCTTAGCTACGCATCAGAGGCAGATCCGGATCCCGTGCCATCAGAAGCAAAGGCAGTTACAGGTGCAGATCGATAGCGGGACCTAGTAGCACATCCAGCATGAGCACTCGTAGCAATGGCAGAGGTGAGAGCAGCAAGAGAAGCAGGGGTAGCTGGAGCAGAACCAAAGCAAGCAGTAGTAGACCCGGTTGAACGAGCAGCAGTAGAGCCAGCAGCAGAGTGAGTAGCTAGGGCAATAAAGGAACCCCCAGTCGACATGGCTCAACCAAATTACAGGTGATGAATGGACAGTGTGGAAGGAAGCTCCTACTACCTCGGGCTGGGTTTTATCTGTAGATACATTCTCTTCCCCTCCTTATTTTTGTCCTCCTGATTCTGTAAGTTCTGGATTTTGTAACCTCTGTATCCTTGTAATCCTACCCATCTTCCCTCTTCCTCTTCTTACTTTCTCCATATTCTTCTTTATCTCTTTGTTCATTTTCTCCCTTGCCCTCATTTTGATCTTCTTCATCTTTCTTTTCCTCTTCGGTCCCCTCCTCCTCATCATCTTTCTTTTCTTCTTCATTCTTCATCTACACCTCTTCATTCTTTCTTTCCTCTTCATGTAAATCCTCTTCTTTTTGCTTTTCTTCTTCCTCATTCTTCTTCTCTTCTTTTTGCTTCTCCTCCTCTTCATTCTTCTTTTCCTCTTCTGTTGCTTTTTGCTAAATAGAATCCTTATTCCCTTCCTAATTTTCCTTGCCTTTTTATTCTCTGTTTCCTTCAGTCTCATCCTTTCAAGTGTCTATTTGCATCAAGTATGGCTGGTCTTCCTGAAAATCCTGTTGTTGCCGGGGGAGACTGGTCTTAGTAGGATCAAGGACAGGTGTCCCCTTAGTAAACTCTTCCATCACTTTATGAAACTCTACCTCCTTGTCTATGGTTGGTGTGAAGGTTGACTGAAGGTCTCTCTTCTCAGTCGCAGGAGCATCCTGGGTGGCTCCCAATCCCAAGCCCTTGGGCCTTTTCTCTACTGTGGGAAATTCAGATGGGCCCTGTGCATGCTTGCCTAGCCCTCCTGTTCCTTTGAATCCCATGGCTTGGGCCATTGGTAAACCCTTTTTGTATGTGAGTATTTATTTACTTTCCCCTTAAGGGGGAGTTTGGACCATAGGACCTCCCTGCTCTTTTCCCCCAGCCTAAAGAAAGCAAATCCTTGCCAGCTCCTCTTCATCCTCATCATCCGCATGAAAATCATCATAGATTTTGGAGAACTCTGCATCTTGAGGGATAGTGCCATAAGGATATTTCTCCTACATGAGGTACATTCTCATTTACCACCAGGAACCCGAACCTATAAAGATTTCCCAGTCCACCTCCCGACCGAGCTCACTTCAGCGCCTACCAATTGGAGCCCAAACTCTCACTCTTTTTCTTTCGCGGACTTCGGTTCACAAGTTCAGAGAATTTCGTAGTTGGGCTCGGGAATAAAAAGTATGTATAAAGGTGTCCAGCACACTCTCACTCCCAAGGTAGTAAGGTTGGTGGGAGTATACGTGTACAATGTGTATATTTCATGGTGGACGTTTCTTTAGAATAGGGGAGGAAATGAAGATGAACTGCATTCACTAAGGTAGTGAATCGTGGGCAGAAAGGAGATGAACTAAGGTAGAGAATCCTTTATATTGTTCCATCCCTTTAGAAGGTAGATTATCCTCATTCACTGTCGACTCGCCATATTACTCTATTCATTCTCGCCTAGGAGAGCACTCTTAGACGTTATTTCATCGGCAAACATCTCTATAAATGGACTCTTAGACGTTATTTGACGGTTGAAGGAGAGGGCCAGAACCCTCGACAGACAGGGAGAGGGGAGGAAGTGCAGCTCGCGACAGCAGCGAACTAACCACCTACCTCCGCTGATGGGGATTTGGTTCTTCCATGGAGAGAGCTCTTGAGGTAGGGAGAGGAGCAACCTGAACTATCGTTATTACATACGTAATATGAAAAACGAGTGGTACTTTAGAGGAGGGCATTGAACCATAAGAACCGTATTAAGAGTATATTAAATACGTCTGAACTTAAGGTTTTTTTTATTCATATTAATAAGGGAGAACACTCTTAGATTATATCTTAATAGCTTTTTTAATCCACTATTATATAGTATATAGACGTGTCTCTTTTTTGCCTAATATCTTACTCGTTTCTCTTTTTTGCCTAATATCTGGCGTAATCGCTTTTCATCTTTGATTGGAATTAATTAAAGAAATAAATAATGCACTCTTAAAACGTTTTCTAAGGTCGAGCGGCCAGGGTATATAAGTATGCTCTCTCGATATGTATGAATAACGTAAAAAGAGCGCATTGTTACAGTATGCTCTTCACAACACAAACTATAGGGTTATCCATGTCAACTGACTGTATCTTCGCTCTTCACTGAAGGGCTTGGTTGGCTGGACAGAAGGACCTTTGGCGGGAAAGGCGGCAGATGATCATCTCGCTGTGATTGAGGGGAAATGATGGAAGATCATCTCGCTCGCATATTGGGAGGAATTCAAAGGCTAGTTGTTCGGTGAACGAGAGAGTAAGTGAACGGAACGAGATGTGAAGAGAGATTCCGCCAATCTAAACATCTGTGGTACATACATGCTTGTGCTTGGCTCGGTTAGGATCCGAGATCCGTCGTAATCGCTAGGATGAAGTGATGATCGCGGATCTCAGAATAATGTGAATGGCAAAGCCGACTCGTAGAATGACTGGGCCCCACCCTGTTACTCACGGGCTTCTACCTACTCAAACTGGTTTTTGCTGCTTCTACTCGGATTGATTCTCTGAGGCAGTTTCTACCAGGCGGATGAGAATGATACTGCGGGGGACTCAGATTGATTGATTCCCTGAGGCTGTGGGCTTTTGCTATTCGGTGCGTAGGGTGAGTGTCTTTGGGGGGGTTCCTTGGGTGTCTGATTCTCTGGGTTAAGGTCGATCGGTCTCCTTGTGTTCGGTCCGATCCTATGAGAATATGTTTCCTCCTTTGATAGAGAATCATCCCGGTGGGTGTGAATCTCTACCTCGTAAATAGTGGAATCTATCCCAGTGGTGGAAGGGGATCTCCCAGGGTAGGAATCATTGCCTGCGGGAAGTGTTCCTCCGTTTCGGTTTCGGCTATCGGGTCCTTTGGTAGCGGCATCCGGGAAGGGATAGTCTTCGTTTGGTTAGTGAGCCGAGAGGCAGATTGAGATAAAACCTATCCCGCCTGGCTTGACTGTCAGCAGGCAGTGATAAGTCCCGCGGTGAATAACGCTAATTCATTCATCTGTATATGAGCAACTTCGATCTATCCCGCCCGGTTCGTAGAGTCTAGGCCAGCCTAGCAAGCACTCTTCGAACACCTCTTTCTTCCCTTTACCCGACGAAGATGGACAACACACAGCATCCATCTATTACCATAGATAGAGGCCCCGCCCGCATCTCCAGTCTTGCGACCGTACTCTAGGGTGCTTCGATCGTCAGCTAAGCTACTCAGTCAAAGAGGGATGGAGGGGTCTTCATTGTTTTGCTTCCGAATAAAGCATGTGAAAAACAAACACAACCCCCGGTTCCGCGTTGAGTCGATCTATACAAAGTAAATCGATCGGTTCTAAAATGGGTAATTCGGGTCCTCGATCGGGCTTTTTATAGAGAAAGGTTATAGAGAGCCCGCCCCTTCTCCGAAGTTAGTCATTTTGGTTCCTTCAGCACGGCCAGAATAAGCATTTGTCAAATCGTAAAATCGCATCTCTGGAATTGAAGTTCTTACATAGATCGAGGTGAGCTATACGCATTTTATGATAGCTCCATCAGGGATCTAGACGGAACACCTATCTGCACTGGGATCTACCTGCTGGCATACAGCCAGGATCTAGACGCTTCTCACTGAGCTACCCATAGCATAGGGACGAACAACACCACATACTCCGCTACCGCATAGGGCAGAACACCTTGACTCCGCATGCATAGGCAGGCCACTGGCCTAGCTACCTGGTTAGCTTGACACAGGGACGCAGACCTATGATGATTATTCTTATTATGATTGATCAGGGAGGCAGAGACCAGACCTAGCTACAGAAGCAAGCCACAGGGACGCAGACCTATGAGGCGCGCTTTCCCAGCCAGCAGCCGGTACTCACTCTATATTCAAGTATGTAATGACGTGATCTAGGACTTTGATAAGACTTGAAATGGATACTATCTCTGGCTAGTTACCGAAGGCAGTCATTCTTTCCGGTGAACCCACCTATTTGGTTTTGCTTGGGTGAACAGCCCAGCTCAGCGAATAGGCCGTCGAGATTATGGAACCTGTAATATCCCCCGATAAATGATTCAGGTAGAGCGAATAGAGTGACCATGTTGCACTTGAACGGATCGATCGACTGCGCACCAAATTGACTTATTCCCGCTTAGTTCAATAGACATGTTTCACTCGATTAAACTAGCACCAATGCTAAACGATGTAAACTATTACGTATATAAGACTGCTATCTATCCTAGAAACGTAGGTAGGCTTATCTGGATCGGAGTGGGAACCCGAACCGAAGTCTCCCCCGATGGTATAGTTCCTAATATTGGTGCTAGGGCTCGACATTTAGATGAAGGGCTCCATTAGCGTTAGACCGGTGATCCTTAGTAATAGCCAAGACTGCTAGTGAGGGCACCTTTCTTGAATGAGTGAAGCATGACCCATTGAACAGGTTCGATTCCCTACTTTTCTCTATCTCGGTGGTTACGGAACTATTTGAGTTCGACTCAGGTTCCCCCGCGCACCGATACGATTATGGAGAAAGTCCTGCAGAGATTATGGCATGCATTGGGAGGTCAAGTCCATAATCAATCTGCCTATCCCTGCCTGTGCTCACCCAATTTAGAGAAAGCCAGTCTTATATACGTAATATCCCGTTACTCTAGCATTAATGACCACAACTACGAATCATCTTACCGAAGGCATCTTTCTCTTTGAACCCGGATCAATGAAACTAGACTGAAGATATGATGAACTAGGCTACTACCCACTATTTCCCAGAGAAGTTGTGTTGCCTACATGGAGTAATGGGACTTTATCAATGATAAATGGCCATCTTAAGAACCTGTGAAATGAGTGGGATTTCTTTAGGGTCTGCTAGTACGTATGTAAGACTGACTCGATCCCACTCAGCTAGTTACGGGAGTGAAACAGGTAGACGAATGGGAAGGGAAGATGGCATTCGTACCGCAAATTGAGTGAGTTTATCGCTGGCGATTCACCGGTACCATAAAGATACGGGTATCTAGGCACAGTCACTAAATCGCTTAGAACCAAGAAGTGTGTCATTTCGAGTTACTATTACGGAGTGCTATTACTAGAAACTGAAATGCGTCTGATGGTGCGGAGCCAATAGGTCAAACGAGTAGAATGTGTGGCTAATCCCTAAATGGTTGAGCCAATCCTCGGCTCTTTACAGGTGTACTTAGCATCGGTCGTGTGAAATGAACCTGTAGCCGCAGATGGCGAGTGAACCCCCAGTAATGACCATCACCTTGAAAACCCCTTCCATTCCTCTTTTTAAGTCACGAGCACCGCTTCTCCTCAGTTTCAGCATTCCCTGATCGCTGGTATTGGCTGTTTCTTTATCGTAGCTAAGTCCCATCGATTTTTGGGGTTGCGGGTTGAGCGATAACCATGTAGTGTCGGTTTTTCATTGGTCCACAGGAAAGATGGCTGGAAGCTTGGTTCTTCGTACATGTGGCATCGAAAGATCCGTTCCTCGTTAGCCAACTTTCATTATGGACTGTATATTGCTTCTTGTTCCCAAATTAATTTATCTTCATTTATGGCACGGAGATATCGGTTTAGTAGTGCGGTGGATTCCTTCTGTTGGGTTCTAAAGGCGCTTAACACATGCAAGTCGAATCGATCCAAAACTCTTCCCCATCGAGCCGTTCTTCCATGTAAGCTTTTTCTCTTTTGTTCCCATGTTGAGAATGTAACGCCCTAGAACAACTCTAATGCCGATCCGACCATGAATGAGAGTACCGGCCAATCCGATATAGGTTCACCTGTAAGTTGGTCTGGCGGCTATGTAGGAGGCCCTGGAGACACCTTTCTGAACCTATCGAACGGGGCCTACTCGTATCCTGCATGACCAATGCATTTGGTTCGATTTGGCTTTCTTTATGAGCGTTGGAATAGCTGGAAAATAATTGGGGGTATTTATAGGGATCCTCCACCGAAACCAACCCGTTTTTGAGCTAGTGATTCAGGGCATATTTGATTTCCTTTATCGGATTGCTTGTCAAAAGGTAGAAAAGATAGTGAAACAGATTAGATTGTAAATTGGGTCATGCATGTTCGCCAAAGTGTACGCGCCATGGGGAGATACTTAGTTTGGGTTCCGTGGGCAGGCAGGCACAAGTAGTAGCTTAGGGTATGACTGGTGCTGCTACATTGGTAACAAACCCATGGATTCACATAGTTGTAAGTGGAGAATGGAGTTGGTGACCCATTGATGTACACACCGCAGAAACCTAAACACTTTATAACCTTTCTTAGACCGAAATCCAAAACTACGGAAGGCACAACTACACTTGATGTTTCCTTCGGTCGAATCAAGCGGATTCGTGCACGCTATTACGTATATAAGACTGCTATCGCGATTTATGGGTCCCAAAGCCACAACCAACCGGAACTGCAATGATGAGAGGGTAAGATGGCAGTCTTATTGGAGTATTCACTACCACGTAAATACAGGACTCATCTCTTCCTTCTGGTAGGCGTGCCCAATCGAAAGGACTGACTTCAAGTGAGCTCTCTTACACCAACATATCGGAGAAGGCAGAGTTGCAGCGTGAGAGTTTCTCTATCTATCTGGTACCAAGAACCTGTATTTTTGAAGGACTGCAGAATCGAATCCGAATATCTCCGAATATCTCCGAATATCTAAGGTGTTCTTTCAGTGACGGGGAGAATGAACGAATAGAATGCTTCTGTGGTTCAATGGTGGCTTGCTTTTAGGTCTTTCTAAGGAGGGATCCGAGGGCGAATCGGATCCTCTCCCAAATAATTGAACCTTTACAGAATAGGTTGATGGTTCCATAAATCATATCCGAATGCTACAGAAGTAAATGAGTAAATAATAGCTCTAGTGGTCCATTGGTGGTGTTCCCAATATTTCGACTAATGCTCGATCCCGACTCCAATCCTGTATCGTGCTAGTTTGTTGAATTGAGTGCGATATTTCCCATTGATTGCATGGCACGGAGTGATCAAAATTGAGTTCTTTCTAAGCGCTGGTTCCAGGGGTTAATACACTATAGAATAGGGAGGGATATAAGGGTAGATTGCTGTATATTGTGGGGAATCGTGATCGAAGAATAACTTCGTACCTATCCCTGTGGTCGAGCCTGCTGCTTGCGCACCCTCAATAATTCCATCGCAGTTCAGAGAAGGAAAAAAGAGGGAATGGAGTGGTCAAACTTATTAGTAGCGGTACAGTTCGTCCAATCCCAATCTTCTTTACCTTAGATTTGGGCATCAATCCCATGCGGAGAAGTGCAGCGATGCGGAGAAGAAAGGCCACCCTTCCTTGCACTTTACAATTTATCACTTTGATTTCATCAGCCACCTTGTCTTCCTACCTCGAAGTATTAAAATCCCTTCCTTTGGTATTAAAGCACCCAGGCGCGTAGCGGCTACGGTAATTCTGTAATGAATTGAGTTGCCTAAATAAAAACTAGAGTTCTGGACCCCGGATGAAAAAGAGATTATTTGATCTCATAAAACGCGCCACAGCGAAGTTTTTGTTACTAAATTGTTGATCTTTATCTTATCCCTTCACCTTCAATCCGTCTGTTCGGCCTGTTCACTCCGTGCCTTAACTTGTGCTTTGATGTAAATTAATACGTCTAAGAAAATGTGAGTCTTAACTATGATAATAAGAAAGTAGGGCACTTAGAGACATGCTTCCTATGTTTTATATACGTAATTCTCCCCGATGCGGGCGGGAAAGCAACTCTTGTTGTCCCCGTACTTCGGGCGGGCGGGCGAACGAACACACTAGGAACTCCTATTAGTAGGTCGGGCAAGCTCACTCCGTTCCTTAGCATTCCTTTACTTTTGAATTAAGGTGGTGCCCAGGCCAAAGGCGCAGGGAATTAGGAAATGAATCACGTTGACTATTAACAAATTTGAGTTATCGACCCCAATGGATGGATGGAAGGGGGACCCAGCAGGACCCCCGAAAAACACTCCGTGCCTTTATAAAAAGCGTGTTTGGGAAGGTTTGTGAGATCAACCGGACAAACTCCAAACAACTTACTTTTTGGGGAATGCACTTTGAATAGGTTTTGACCTCACCCGCTCTAGCTGTCCCCTTACGTATTGGAAGGAAGAACCTGAAATGCATGAATTCATATATTTGGCTTAAGACAAATTCAAGTTCTCAATCCCGGTGGAATATTATGCCTACGACCCCCCTCAACACGAGGTTTCTCTTTCTTAAATGGGTGTTTGGAAACGTTTCTCGGATCGACCAGACCAACCCAACCTGATGCCTTTCAGATGAGGATCTTTTTGCTCCGCACCTCACCGCTTTAGATTTAGCCTTGATATATGTTATTTCTTGATACACTTCATATACGCACGCTGCTATATTTGGATATTCACTTCGTTCCTCATCTTTTGGATTAGATTATGGATACCCTTACCTTTAGGATTTGATTGCTGCGTATCCTCGACTTTCTTTTATCTTCTTTGAGGGATGACCTGGTTGGCTGGATCAATTTCACAGTCAGACAGCGAAGTTGTGGGAGAGAGGGATTGTCGGAACTGCCCAAATTAGTAATTACTCCCAGAACTTCTTAGATTTTAGGGAGGTGGGCACCACTTAGACCAGTCGTATTCACCTTTAGATCCCCTACTCCCCTGAACTTATATGCATCCTCTGGGTGGGCGTATTAACCAACCTTTAGAGAATAGAACGGATCCATTATCTTAACTTAGAGCATTTAGAAGATAGAAGAAGCGAGGGAGCCCTGGAACATAACATCTTTACCACCCATGTATGTATCTTGATCCACTTTGGAATTTGGAATCAAGTAGCATCGTAAATAACATAATGTGTCATCGAGAAGTTGGGCAAAGGAAGAAGGGGTGGGGCTAGCTTGCCCTTCCACATAGATAGATGCGAACTACCTTATCCATATAGATAGATAGATGCGGATAAGTAAGCCGCGTGTGAATGAAAAAAGAATGAAGTGCACGCAAAGCCGAGAGGAAATGCTTGCTGGTGCAGTATCCCCAAGGGAATGGAACCTGAACGTCTTCCAATTCCCTTTGCCGGGGATGGAGGGTTGATCTACCGGACCCGAATGAGTTGCGACTTACTGATAAATGGGAAATAATACTTTGAACGCCGCCTTTGTGGTTCGTATCAACCCCCTTGTTTCCTAGATAAACTTTAGATAATTGCTCGCTTGCGAACATCCCAACTATAGTGAGGTTTCAGTCATTTCTTAGATAGATCATCCCGCCCCGAAGAACTCAGTTACTGTCTTTCAGTTCAGTCGGAAGAGGGCGGGCAGCCCCGCATGCATGAAGTTTGTGATCAGAGTTTTGTGAGTAAGTGTCCCGCGTGCGAGAGGGGGAGAGCAGGGGTTGCTGGGCTTGGGTGAGATAGTACTATACCATACTTTGCCCGGCGGCGGCCTGTATACTCCAGCCTAGTTTTCCTCTCCTAGCCAACGAAAACAGGTTCTATTTATCGAATAATATCAATAGGGATTCGAACCGTAATTACTTTATTAGGGGAGGGTGGAGGATTGGGGTGGGTAGTGGCACATGTGTTGGGGTGGTGGACTTCTTATGCTTGGGTTAGCTCTATCGCTGGGTTTAGCTTGAAATGAATAAAGGGTTTGGTTTAGCTTTAGAGGAATAAAGGGTAGAGTAGCTAAGCCGCCCGCATGCATATATCTCAGCTAACATGCCACATACATATATTCCAAATATTTCGTTATTAGGCCACTTCATAAGAAGAGAAATGCTAGATCGAACCGTGGATTGGAATCGTCATATTTGCGTTACTATACCAAAAGAAGAAAGCCTTATATAGGTCCTAACCATGGAACTGATATACGCCCGCGGAGCCTCCGGTGCATGCATTACCTTATGGGCTTGCTTCGTTCTCCGGTGCTGCCGTTACTCCCTTCATTATGCCGCATAAATTGATCTATTTTCTTTTCGGAGTGCACATCCATCTCCTCTCCTCGGTGACTATCTAGACATCCGGATCAATAGGAATGGAATAGCTCCTGGTAGACGGTGTGAAAACATGGTAATGAAACCGCGCAGGATCATCCCTTTTTCATTCGATCGATGAGATGAACGACAGTATTAGCAACGAGTATGCTCTCGGACGAAGCACACGCCCGGATAGGTGGGGAAATAGCATAGATACGCTAGAGCAAGCTATTGAAAGGGAATAGCAGTGAAGGAGGGGTGGGCACCTATAATATACGTATTAACAACTCGTTTCAGGAGATCGACACTAACCTTTATTCAAGTCGAGTGCAGAGTGGTTTTCACGTATTATAATAGAATCGTTGAAAAGCTCTATTCGCGAGGTAAAATTCAATGATTGAATCAATTCATAATGAAAAGAATTCGATTAGTGAATTAAAAAGAAATAGCAGTATGAGGACTAGTGGATTCTTTTGACTAGACCGTAGTTAATCAGGTAGAGGCTTGCTCATAGTTTTCTTTATTCCCACTTAGGCACATTCGGGTTCTAGAGGATGGGATTAAGCCTTCAAGTCTCACTTTGTGATCTTCCACGTCGTCTTTGAATCCATATCCGTCTACATGTTTGGGCTCGATTTGGCACACAATAACTCACAAAAGATCGGGTCGGTAGCTGGTCGTCCCCTTCTTCATCCCCCATGGGCAGGAGTAAGCTCTTGTTGAGTCTATCGCGGGTCTCCATGGGGTGCTCCCCCAACTAAAAGAAAAGGAGAACCAAACATAAGACACAGAAAAACATAGTTGCATACCACGGGTAGCGCGCGGCTATCCCTAGATGCACCTATCATGCTCATACCTATAGCTGCAGACCAGGGGATCGCCCAGGATACACAGACCCATAACTGAGGTCGTCGATGGTTTGGGGGGGTGGGGAGGAGGAGATAGTACAAGGGAAGGCAGGTTTCTTCACCATTTCGTACTTACTCACAAACTAAGCTACTGAAGGTTTTCATGATGAATGGATCAAACTCAGGTTAGCCCAATAAAGTAGGATGCGCCTTCTTTCACTCGGCTTTTGGTTTGTCCCCCTCCCTTTGGTCGGCTTGAGGCTCCTTCGTCGTCCCTCCTCCATCGTCCCTCACCCCTCATTTCATTTGTCAAAGTAATCTGTTTACCTTTATCTGTTCTATTTTAGCTCATCCCTGGCTCCCTAACCCACTTATCTATAGCTTTTCTATAAACCTGCCTTATTTCGGCGTGAGGGAAGGCCTCATAGCATGCTTTCTCTTACCGGAGCACCTTTATTGAGCCTGATCACAGGGCGGGCTTCCACCATATAATATAATATGCCTTACGATCACAGGCTAGAAAGCTAAACTCTTTAGTGAGACCTTTTTGAGAAGGAGTGAAGCTGATGAACCAGCCTTTTTTATAGAACTCTAAGAGTAAAGCAGTTAGGCACGCCTTAGCCTTAACTCAAGAGGCTAAGGGTCTGGGTGGTTAGGGGATTGGGTTACTTTGTTACTGGTTGATAGGCGGGAATTCTTCACTTCTGTCACTCACCAATTAGTAAAACAAATTCACGTTCTTAAAGATAAGTGCATAAAGCCAAGGAGATCTCGACATAACTCCCTTGCCTTCGCCTTCGGTCTGAGGCAGATAGAGGATCAGTATCCTTATTTTATCCCTTTTCTCCATAGATCCCACCGATCTAATCCCAAATACTCATATATAAGGATAGGAGCGGTCATAGGAATGGGGACTTGCCTTCGCCTTCGGTCTTGATCCAGGCGCGTTATATACGTTGCGGTAGTTTTGATTGAAGGGCGGTAATGAAAGCCGTATGATAGCGGTACCTAAAACATAAGTAAGCCGTCCAAGACCTTCTTCTGCTATGTTAGGACGTTCCTTGCTACACCTATCAACGAAGGGTCCGACCTCCCAACTATTAATAACCGGACCTTGCCCGTCTACACGGGTCCGTCTCGGACCTTGCTACTTCACTTGCGGGGAGGGAGGCTATGTTAAAGTCTCCTTTATTTAGTAAGAACTAGAAGGTGGGAGGTAGCAAGATGTTGAGAGAGAGGTGGCAAGCCAGCACACCCCTAGCCCTATTAGCTAGCCCGACCGAAGGGAGGCCGGCAGTCTTGAACGATTATTAATCAGAGCGACGACATGTTCAACGGTGGCGCAGCCTTGAGCGATATATAAGTTAGACGAATAAGGGAAAAAACAGAAAATTATCGTCCGTCATAGCATAGTGAGATAGAGAAACTGGATTGGCTGGAGTCATGAATAGGTTCCTTAAACTGTGGGGAATCTTCTTTGATTGGAGGAGGAGCTACACTTTTTGTAGGTCCCTCACTGTGCCAAGATAGGAAATGGCGCCTACTGCACAACTCGTGGGCACCATCCATAGTGATCAAATGTTCGAAATTGATCATTTGAGCTTCTCGATCCAGTCTCATTTATACGGGAAATACGCACTTGCTCTTATTATACGATGCATTCACACACACGCCCATAAGCTGAAATTGCACCATCATTTTCGATATAATCCGATCCTCTGTTTGATCTAATCTCTTCCTCCGTTTGTTGGATGATCTGTCCTACCGCCCTGCCCCCCTGAACCTAGGACATTCTGAAACATGGTGCCCTTCCATATGACACCCTGTATACCATACTTGAGGCCGGCCTATCTTAGGGATGGCCAGCTCTTCTATTCTCTGTACCTTCCGCAACTCCTCTAACCTTTATTCATCACTTCCTTCTTCTGCAATCTCCTTCTGCAGCTGCTCAGTTCGCCTCTTCGCTACTCTCATCTGGTTCTTCCACCATTTATCCGAAATAGCAGCCCTCCTCAGAGCCCTTTCGTCCCTTGCGCTTCTTTCCAGGTCTCCCCCCCATCTCGTAGTTTCTTCCTCTTTACATTCCGCAACTTGCTAGCCCTGGCTTCAGCCACCCCCCCATGGCGCGGGGTGCTTACGCTGCCATATCAACTGGAGTAAGGGGCAGCATTCCTTCTTCAACCAACAAAATATTGATCCAAAGAGGAACCTCCCGTATCAGTCTACCTCTAGCCCCGTCCTTAAACACTGCTTCCGCCTTTGAGAAGGACTGGTGATTTTCTGCAGCAAACTAAATAATATACCCTTCGTATTTTGTACCCAAAAGTCTACAGCGCGAGAGATCTGGTGATCTACACGGTGTAGCGCAACTAGGTTTGCAGTGGTCCAAGTGATCGTTCTTTTTATCCTTTCCTTGTACTCTGGTGCCTCTTGGAGTCGCCTCAACCACTTAGAAAGCTTCACGGGGAACTCAACCCAGAAAACCTCATACTGATCATCCGCAGGTTCAGTATAGAAAATGGCTTCTCTCAGGGGATCCTTCTGTCGCAACTCGGCTTCTTGTCGCACAAAATAATCACACTTCTTTTCCCACCAGACCTCTACCTCATGCTTGTAGATCCGTTGAGGCATCTTACATGTACCTCCTTCTAAGAAGCGGGTCCCGGCAACGGAACCATTTGTTGGCGTAAAATGGTGAGACCAGGGTTCTCGTCAGGTCACCAACAAAGGGGTACCGCTTTAGTCTAGTTACGCTGGCATTTTCAGCCTTCCGCAAGGGAAGACAGTCTCACCCGAAGCGTAGCCGAGACCTTTCAAGATTAAAGGAGGCAAAGTAAGAGACCAACAGAACAAGCATATTACCCTTTTGCATCTTCACACAGATCAGATCCTTAAATAGGTTGCTAGAACATGTACAGTCTCAACATACATCCATTCTTTAGTATCGCGCAGCAGAACAAAAAGTAAGATTCATGCTAAATAAGCATTACTCATTGTCTCATCAATCAGATCTAGACACATAAAATTGAAAATGGGGCCAAAACAGTCTCTTTCATTCATAAACTTATTCAGAGCTGAATACAATCCAGGTTGCGAGCATGGTTACACAACCCTCTAACAGCACGACCAATATAAATCCATCAACAGTTTCACCAGCTAACCCCAAAGATTCTAACACTTTCTAACATTCTAACCCAAGGACTCTAACCCCTTTTTCATAGCCTCGAGGGCTTTTTATACAAATACAGCAGGTGGACCAAGTTACAAAATAGATCATGGTTATGGTTGACCGTGTCATGGCAGTTACAGCTTATAAGGACGATCATGTCCTAACTGACACATTAATTACAAAACACTTCTTTCCTCTCCATTATCTTACTTCCAACTCTGACTACAACTTATAAAGCTTCCTACAACTATATATACCTACACTTTATTTCCTTACTTACACCTTTTTAAACTTTCCTACAACGTTTAATTGCATGAGTGAATATTGGGTGATTAAAGGAGTGAATTCCGTATTGAAATGAGGAGTGGATAATGCTTGTTTATTTGCTAGTGTTGAAGGGGTAAAGAAGGCTAGTTTTTATAGTGTCAAATATCGTTAGTAATCTGAGTCATGTTTATAGCTTTCAAGTGTTGGAGATTTGGTGTAGATTGGAAAGTTCAGTTATTGGTGTAGACATAAAAGTGTAGTTCCGGGTCCGTTGTGAATGCATTGATTAAATAATGTCTGGTGGTGATTTTCTATTTGGTGGTACGTCTATTGGTAACGTATGAGATGTTGGTACGGGTGTTGTTAAAGGTGGGAACGTAAATGAGAAGGTGTCTTTAGTTCAATGTGCTAGTGATATTGGTTAGGTGTTCTTCCGAGTTGAATTGCTGTTGGAACTGAGTTCAAAGGTATCGTAAATTGGTTGCGAAGCTATCTAACTGGGGTTAATATTGATAAGGGAACGGAACTTAGCGGATCTATATCTTAAACCTCTATCGATTGCTACTCGTATCCATAGAATACTAAGGTGAAGCTTATCAACCACACTTTTAGTGGTTAAGCTAAGCACGATATAACTTGCTGAGCTAATGTATTATTACGTATATAACAAACGAACGATTACCGCTTCAGTGAGTGAGTGCGCTTCGCCTCCTGCCAGTGAGTGATAGATTCACTGATTCCCTTTTATAGCAGGGTGAATATTCCTGTTCGATAGGTAGGTCAACATCTTTCCCATAATGTTGTCGGGTACTATTTCTTATTTCCCCGCCATTCCCTCAGTGCCCTCCCTCTCCCCATTAGGTTTGTTTCCCTCGTCTCCCTCGGGGGGCCTTTTCCGGTATTTTCCGGTACGGTAAGGTCTAGTTTGATATATCTATTCGTGCAAAGCAATCCTTTCCTGTAGTTCTGGGATTTCCTTCCATTAAAGGCAAGGAAAAGTTCAATGAGAGATCCAGTAAGTTTCAAGTTGCCGAAAATGGCAACCTTGTGTTGAAAAGGAGTCCTTATTCTAAATGGAAGGACCTTGCAGTCCCCCCTGCGAACAGTACCTACCTCAACTAGGAAAAGGGAATATTGCACGTTAGAGACTGCCCGTTACGACTAAAGAGACGCTAGGGGACAGGATAGAAGTGATAGGCTCGATCTATCTCGATCTATCGGTTACATGAATCCCCCTCCAGAACTGCTATATCACTGTAGCATCCACATAGCAGGAATCAGGGTCTTCCCACACCCTCTATCCCACACCCTCTCCCCTCCATCAGTGCTCTAGAACTGTTCCACCTAGATAGCAGGAATCAGGGTCTTCCCACACCCTCTATCCCACACCCTCTCCCCTCCAGAAATGCTATAGAACTGCACCATCCACATAGCATTAATCCGGGATCTCTCCCCGCCTATTTTCCCGGATAACCGCTCTATAAAGGAAACTTCATACCATGCCCACCTACGACTTCCTTCCTGCCACGACTTCCTTCCTGCCACAAATTACTACTTCCTTCCACGAATTACTTCGATTGAAGAGAGAGTTTCTATAGGGCGTTATAGGTCGACTAATGTCACTACTTAACGTAACTGCTTTAGGGCGACGTCACTGCTGAACTTCCTTATTTCTCTAAGCTTCCCAGGTCGAATAGAGAGAGTACTTATAAGCTTCCCTATTTGAGTTATGAGGGGAAAAAGAGGGGGGGGAATCAATGAATGGGAAATCCATCCATAGAGCAGGGAAATGTAACCCTAGCCTTCTTGCCTTCTTTACCACGCCTAGCCCCAAGGGTTAAAGGCAGGGAAGGATAGATTATGTTTACTTATCCACCAACCAGTCTAGAGTAGGTGTGCTGGGCTAAGGCATCGCTCTCGAGACTATGGTGAATTGGGTTTCACGGGTTCAATGAGTCCTTCCCCTCAAATGCAAATAAAAAGTCCTGAAACAGACTTGATAGATGGGACTTATATAGATAATCTGTATAGATATAGGCGACAACGAAGCTGGGATAAGTATCATATGGTCAACCCTGGCAATCTCTTTCTATTTCCCTAGGGTGAAGGGTTAAGGGGACTGGCTAGAGCCCGCATCTAAAGAGACTCGCTGTCGCCAGGACAGATAAACGGGGTTTACAGGTGAGTGAATAAACCGCTTATCTGGGCATTAAATGCGTTGTAGCGCCACTTTCCCCCGAAAATGGTACTAGGCCTCGATTAAGGGACGACCGGGCACGCATTTTTACTTCTAATTTATTATGGTTATAAATAAGAAAGCGTAATTACATATATAATTCATGAACGCATAATTACATATATAATTCATCCCGGAATGATCTCTCTCATTCAGGCTTGGATCATGGAAATCGGAATTACATATTTGAATGACCCACCGACCCAATAAGGAAATTAGGAATAACCACCTTATCGCTACGGGAAAGGTATAACCCTGAGCTCTTTGAGGTACTACGTTGCTCGACCAAAGGGAAAGGATAGATAGGAATAGGTAGAAAGATAGATAGGGATGTGGAGAAATATTTTGAATAGCCAGAAGAGGAAGGAGCGAGCCCGCTTGGAGCATTGGAAGATCAGCAGGTCCTCCCAGAAGCAAGTTAGTTAGATACCGGGGATGCTTTGACTTGTGCCTTTGCTCATGGTGCTACAGGTTCATTAAGGGAATTTGCCATCCCCCACCCTTCAGTGAATTCTTTCCACCCCAATTCTGGATATATCTCCCTCCATCTCCCAACCCAATTCTCGATCGTCGCCGGTAATTCGCGGGTACTACCACGGAAAGGCTTTCTTGTCCCACCCACCCTTTAGTTTCTGTAAACATGACTAAAGGGCTCCCCTTATAATAATAACGCATTTCTATTTCTGCAAAGTGGATTCCTTTCCGATTTCTCAAATGATTTCTGTTTGCTTTTTCTGGTGGCACCTTTTCCCGCCTAACCCCCCGCTGATTGCGAATAATGATTCCTTTCCGAATAATGATTCTTTAGCTGCGCTGTGTGTTCTCCCGCCCGAACCCAAAAGATGGATTTCCCTTGAGAGCTAATCCGATGGATAGGCAGTTGGATCGGTTTATAACCAGATTCGTTACAACTAGCAGCAGGAATAACTGGATTCGGGTATTTCCTTCCCTTCGTTGTACACCAGGGATGAGTCATACTAAGTACGTGCCTATAGTGCTTAAGCGTGCAGTGGGGTGCTTGTACCTCTCCCTGGTGTATGCAGGCAGGGTGACTGGTCGTAAGTAGGTTCGGTTTGAGGGGTACGGCGTAGCAACGGCTCCTGGATCGGGTTTATTACATGCTCGTCTGATGCGAGCGGCCAACGGGAGAAAACGATAAGGAAGAGTGATGTGTTTGAAACTTTTCAATTCTTTCTGCCTCTGCAGTTACGCTTGCTCCCAAGGTTGTAACCCCTTCAGAAAGTGAAAGAACCTGTCTTCGTCCGACATGTCCTTTATGTCGAGCATTAGCGCAGAAAAGGCCTTGATGTAGTCCCGGACCGCTCCGGTCTGTCTCAGATTCATCAAGGAATGGTGTGCCATCCACGACACATTACCAGGTAAGAACTGAGCCTGAAACTCAGCCTTCAGCTGCTCTCAGGTTCCGATCGAGCACTTCCCCATGCCGACCTCATCCGACCTGGTCCGCCACCATAACTTGGCGTCAGCATAAAAAGACATCACTGCCGTCTGTACCGTCGGACAGCCTCTGCGCCGACAAGAACTGTTCCATGTCCCATAGAAAGTTCTCTAAGACCTTTGCGTCCCGTCGCTAAAAGGTCTCGGCTCCGGAACCCTGACTCTCGACGTCTCTAACCTCCCAGGCGAATGGAGCCTCGCGGAGCTCGCCCCCATAGGCTCACGGCTCTTCTCAGAACGACAACAACCTCGCCCATCACG
>Ga0316213_1000013_pt1 | contig 24190 bp, 16 predicted proteins | sample NRE2metagenome_FD_207798 | JGI IMG/M metagenome (GOLD analysis project Ga0316213, IMG submission 207798) | Spruce roots microbial communities from Maridalen valley, Oslo, Norway - NRE2 | ecosystem: Host-associated > Plants > Roots > Unclassified | place: Norway: Oslo | collected 2017-09-14
CGAGACCCACAGTGATATCGTATGCGTATCGAGCATAGCGGATATCCGGGTTTTACCTCATGAATGAATCCAGTTCATGCAGTACCACGTTTATTAGGATTGGAGATAGACCAGCCCCTTGGGGGACGGCCATTTCATCGTTACTTAAGTCGAATCCACTGGTCGTATTGATCGGAGCCTGAACGAATTGTCGTACTAGGTGCAAGAAAGGTTCATCCGCGATCTGTGCTCGCAAAAGAGAAATTAGGAGGTTGGTGTTAAATCTGATCGAAACACGTGCGTATGTCGATATGTATGATACGCTTGATTCCACGCCATGTATTTATGCTACAAATTAGATTAGCGTTGTTAATAGGAGCTATGTTTAGTAATAGTAGCAATGTTGAGTTAGAGTTCTCCCAGTGGTTGTAAGTGAAGTTGAGTTCATAGTGATCTAAGTATAGTATAAGTCTAACTCTAGGAACAGATATAATAAGTGTAGTAAAGTATTTCTAGTTCCTTAGTGAGTATAAGTGAGTATAAGGCTCTAGTAAGTAAATATATATAAGCATCTAACATAGTAAGTCAATATATAAGCATCTAACATAGTAATAGAGTAAAGGATAGTCTGTCTAATATAGCCTTAGTTAACTAGAAGTAAGATTCCTACTACTACTAATTGTCCTATAGTTTAAGAATAGTAAAAGTCATTCCTAATATAATAACTAGTCTATATCATAACTAGTAAACTTATGGCGAATCTGCTCGTATGACAAGAGTCAGATTTTCCGGATTCGCCACTTGTCTTGTTGCAATACATCAAGGAACCCGCCCTGACAGGGATAGGATCGTTCTAGATCTGATTCTATACCCGCCCTGACAGGGATAGGATCGTTGCCAGTGGAACCAGTGGGGAGATGCTCAAATTCTCGTGATCCCGCAGAGATAGCTTGGCCCTCATGCGATTCGATGAAGAGTACTGGCTTTTAGGTGATCCTATCGAATCGAACTGAATCTGGCGGACGATTTGGCGGACCAAAGTACTCATGTCAAGCCATACATGTCATGGGTCCTTTTTACTCTTTGAGTACCACCTCACCCCCGTGACTTATCAGTCCCAGGGCCCCAAAATTCCTATAAATAGAGGCTCATTTAGCTCTCTATTTTCAAAGGAAGAATTGCGAGAACTTACAGTGGTCGAATTCCGCTTAGTTAGTTAGTAGTCTCCGTCTCGTCTCAGCCCCGCTTAGTTAATCATGGAGGGTGTGATTCTTATTAGCAGGCTCTTTCACGTTGGACAGGAGATCCCGCGCGTGGAGAACGATCTGCGCGAATGCAGGGAGCTTCTGGCCGCGTTTTGGGAGCATCTGCCTCCTGTTGAGGAAGACGTGATAATAGAGCGGATGCATACTATACAGCATAATATCCGCTCTCTCACAAACAGGAAGAGAGCGCTGCACGAAGAGCAGCAAGCACTAATTATTCAGGCAGTCACCTTCGCGTGCGGAGAAACTTGAAGGACGATTAGCGACAGTCCTTCCTTCTCCAAGTTTTGCCAATCTCCGGGCCGGCCTTTACCTTTATTTAAGTTGCGTGCAGGATGTAGTAGTTATGATGTAGTAGTTTGAAATGATTTGATATAAAATATCGGCCCCGGCCCCTCTCTATTTTCAAAGAGGTAAGCTCTCTATTTTCAAAGGGGATCGAGGCTTACTTATCTACTGAATTGTAATCGGCTCGGAGAGCTTTCAATTTGCTCCCGTTATTTAATATAAAGAATATTCTGTTACTCCCTCCCTCTGGCATTTACTTATTTATTCATGGATGAGCGAACCATTCCCTCTCTGTGTTAAATAGTCTGAAATTAGTTAGTGTCATGCATTTCACTCTTTGTTATTATACCTGCACACATCACTCGTCATATGCATGCATGTCCATTCATGGGAAAGTAGCTAAGTACTTAGGTACTTTCCCGGGAGCATCACATCATATACATTTGGGATATAACATCGATCATCAGTATATCACCAGCGTCATCATCACATAGCATAAACAAGCTAAGGTAAGATCAAGGGTAAGTCATTATCTCGCATATCATACAGTCATTTGTTTTCTTCTGCATGTCATACAATCATTTATTTTGCCCTGCATATCACTTATTCTTGGGAACATATACTATCACGACAAGAACCCCCAGCATGATGAGATCGAGTGCCCGATAGGGACTCACACGCTGGTGGTAATGCTTGTCTTTATTGCTCCGTCATTTGATCTTTAAGCATTTATAATGTACTGCATATTTTTAATTTGTAATTGAAAGTTTTTTATTTCTATTATATGGAAATGCAATTATGTGAAACACACTCTACCACCCACCTTATCACTTTGGCCTTAAATGATACTGCAATGATTTGCTGGTGTATTTGCCATTGAAAGTTTTTGATTCATAATATATGGAAATGTAAATGCATGAGATGCCATTGCTTTTCTTTTTTTATGTGTTTTGAGTATTGTATATAGGAGCACATGTTAGGAATACCATAACACATATACATGTATCATCACCCTGCCTCGGGCTACCTAGTACCTTATAGTTGTTGCATGCTTGAGCAGTCACACACTATCTTACGATGAGTATGCTTATAACTGTAATTTACTTCATTTATGCCTGGTACTTTTTGTATGCTTTGATTAATCCTATCAATTTCTAAATAAGTACTAAGCTCCTTTTACTTGAGGAATGTTTCCATTAATCTTGCTTGGAGTAATGAGAGATAACATAGCGATGTTCCATTCCTTGCCTGAGAGTGCATTTCGCCAGGATTACCTTACTACATTTCCTTTGCCTTTGCCTTTGGTTCACGAGGTTAAGTTGACTTGGTTCGGGTAGCCCGGTTTCAATAGCCTATTGTTTGGTTCGGGTAGACCGGTTTGCTTGGGCAACTTGCGTTTAGACCAGGTTTGCTTTTCCTCCGGGTAGAGCATTTTAAGCATCGGACAGTCCCAGTGATAATAGGTTCAGTTGAGACTGTATGGTTCGGGTAGACCAGGTTGAAGAGCACAGGTCTGGTTCCATGGGAGTTTGCATGGGCTTACAGCCATTCATATGGAATTTATCAAGAAGTGTCTTGGCATATTTGATTTGTAGGTCTTATAAGTAGCTTCCTTTTATTTATTTTTATCTATTCCTAATATAATATTCCAAGTTGATAATTATACTAATCTAGTATAATACCCATATTAATAGAGTATTCCAATATAGTTTCATATTTCTAAGAGAGTCTAAGAGAGTCTAAGTCTGGTCTAAGGAGAGTATTCAGGAGTATAAGTGTTTTCCTTAGGATAAGTAGTAATTCCTTCGCCTCACTACGTTAAGGTTAGTCTCTTTGGATTGCTTAGGGAGTATTGTTAACCAGAGTTGTTCTTCCTTTTATAGTTCTAGATTGCTTCTATAGTTGTGTTTATCTTAGCAAGAGTAGTCTATATAGTTATGAAATTCTTCCTATTGTTTCTGAGACTATTATTCTTTAGGGAGTTATAGCTGAACTAAGAGAGTAAGTAAGAGCTTATTCCTAGCTTTCTAGAGGGTTAGATATTCCTGAGATAGTTTCTATAGATAAATAAGAATAATTCCTTCTAAGACAAAGAAGAATACAATACTAATACTCCTTTGGTCTCCTTTCTGAGAAAGAATACTAAATCCCTATCCAGTCGTTGATCCAGTCCTTGATGCAGTTGTTGAAGTAGCAGAGCCCGTAGATCGAGATGGAGACTCATCAGATTGAGTTCCAGATCCATGACCCGCGGATATAGTTTAATAACCATCAGTTGAAGCAACACCCGTAGTTTAAGAACGATAAAAATTTGATCTATATCCAGTAGCTTCAGAAGTAATTGCAGTTTACCTCGTCGACTCAGAATCAGTTGACTTAATTTATCCACCAGCAAAAGCATCAGAGGCAGTAGACCAAGAAGCATATTCTCCAGTGGCAGCTATGACTTAATTATAGAACTTGAACGATTATGGAGAGCGATATATAAGTTGCGGAAAGACGGGCTACCGTGCACATTATACAATGAATAAGGCGCTTAACCCTCTTTAGGTGATCATAAGTAAGTTGCGGAGAGATCTATTCTATAGATATACGCGGTAGAAAAAGGAGATTGTCCATCCACAAGGCATAACAGGGTAGTGAAGTCTCCCTCCTGCGTGCGGGAAGAGAGGTCTGGTCTAGTGCCGTAGGTGTTGGTGGGATGGCCCCCGTCCGTATATTTCTTGGTGGTCTGGCCCGTGTATTTCCTGGTGGTGTATCGTGAGGTGGGTCTAGGAGATAGAGAAGATCTCAGTTCTCAGTCTCGGTTTCAATCAATCAATCGTTGTTCCCTTCCCTTAACCCCAGCCCAACTAAAAGATTCCGCATTTGTCAATTTGTCTCTCCCTTCGACCTCCCCGCATCTGGCCGCTCCCTCCGGCCATTCCGTTCTCTATTCGTTTCAACCCCCGCAACATGCAACATGGATTTTTCCCTCCTCGTCGGTGGGCCACCTACCCCCCACACATCTCGCCATCCATCCCTATTCCTCCCTCCCTGTTCGTAAAGCCTCAAAGCAAGCCAGCCGGACATCCCGGCTATTATAGATAAACATAATGAAATGGCAATATTCCTAAACAAAAACATCACATATATTCCCCTTAGAATAATGATGCCTTGGACCCCCCAAAAAAGAGGTGTTGCTAAATAGAAACCTCAATTGCGAGGGTTTTCCGTATTCAGCACCAACCAAACATTGTGCCTGCGCCAAAACCTGAGGCAAAAGAGAAATCAATCATTCCGTTCGCCCTGTCCCGTTCCGTCCCGTCCCGCCTCGCCAAATATCCCCCCCCGTTCTGGCAATGGGTTCGTGTCTACTTTTTCTGTTTGGGACCTCCTAATCAAATCTGGCCGCTCAGTCCCGTCCAGGCGGTTTCACTGTTTCACGATGGGGGGTACTTGGGTGTGATGATTTGTGTTATCAATCTAGCAATCAAGACAAAGAAGCAACTAGAATCAATTTACCAAATGCAACTATAAGAGATTCGGTTGAGTAACATCTATCAATCCAAAAAAGGAAATAGAAGCTAAATGGAAGCTCTGGGTGTAGCAACGTATATAATGCGATGTGGTATCAGCATTTTGGTAGGATGACTCATGTAGCTCTTGGTAGGATGGTAAATATATCCTAGATCGGGTGTATCGGTTGGCTCCTCCTTCATTATCTCACCCCGTCCCGGGCACATATAGTCGATTCATCAAGCCTAATGTCTAGTCACTACCTCCACGTTCTCGCATCACGGTTTTGTCAAGCCAGCCAGCCGGCCAACCTCCTTCAAGCAAGCAGACCCGTGGCAACAAGTTCATTGTCGTGAGGTATAAAGATCAAATATGTCAGGTCGAGAGATCCGGGTAATGGAGATCTGGGCAGGTCTCAATCGAGGTCTCGATCAGGTAGGTCTCCGATCGAAGAAGGCAGGTCTCCAGGGGCACACGAGTAAAGGCAAGTAAGAAGGGAAGTGGAAAGGCGGTAGCTCAAACCTCAAAACTAAGCATTCCCGGCACCTTTGCAAGCTCGATCAACCCACCCCACACGCGCAAGCGAGAGATGCTCACCAGCCAATTCCCATAAATTGCAGCAATTGTAGCAATCGCAGGGCATATTGCCTATCCGTGTGAGACGCCGTGAAATGCGATTATTCCTAAATCAAAACCTCACTTTCAACCGTCAGTGGTAACTAATATCATATCATCCTCAAAAGAGAGTTTCGTAGCGAAAATGTAAATCTGATGGTTTTCCCACGTGTTTGCGTTCTCCTTCCTTCTCCATTCCTTATTAGAAAGAAAGAGGACTATAGAGCGGTAAGGTCTTTGCCTTAGGGTAAGTTCCATAAGGTACTATAGCCTTAAGGTAAGGTCTCCTTACGGTACTAGCCTTAAGAGACACTTGCTTTAGTCTTAGCCTTAGTACTAGCCTTACGGACACTTGCTGTAGTCTATAGAGTGAGTTCCATGGAGTAAGGGAGTAAAGCCTAGACTGACTGCCTTAATTAAGTCCATAATGGAAACGGGGGCTAATAACCTATTGGGGGCTTTCTCTATTGTATGGTGAAAACATAGCCTAATTCATATATGCTCGTTAAGTAACCAACTACATGGCAGAGAGAAAACGTATATATGCACGAGTATCGGCATAAGACTTGCTGCTATGAGGTCTGCAGGTTAGGTTTCCCAGCCCCAGCAAAGAATTCTTCATGTTCCAGGTCTTTCTATGTCCAGGTCTATGTGCAGGCCTCCCTTTATTTATGTCCGGGCCTCTATCTAGATATAGTGTGTCAGGCCTAAATATCCAGGCCTGAAGTTCGAGAGCCGTAATGCCTCAATCACTAAGGGCCTAACCGGACCTACCTCTCATAGTGCTGCCCTATGCGGTTGTGGAACCTCGTCTCCTAGTAGTATCGCTCCATCTTCATATGGTTGACCGGCTAGCGCTGTTGAATCCATAACAACGTCCTCTGATAGTAGTGCCAACCCCTCTCGGTAGTGAAACCTCATGGTGCCATGGTTATGGAACCTCAGCAAGAGCAAGCTGTATTGGTGGCATCTGTTCTCGGCCAGCGGGATCTAACACACAAAGTCTGGTGTCTCGTCTCTGCGGCAGCTTCTTTCCTTTCTTCCGGCTCCGGGGTGTCTATCTCGAGCGGTATCGCTCCATCCTCATCTCCATCCTCATGGGGGATCTTGCGGTAGTAGGCTCTCCAACCAACCCCTAGGGAAAGCTCATGAAATGACCTAGTTCAGGAAAAGAATCAAATTCAATTTCATTCCCCGATGAATAATGTTTCCTCGGACCCGTCAATTAGAAGGGGTTTTGTTTTTTCATGTCCCATCCTCACAACCAACTAAACCAAACAAAGTGAAACTGGGAGGGGTATTGCAATGTTCACGTACACAATGAGTAGCTCCATGTGCTCTTCGTTGCAGCTCAATGACTACCACCTCCACTTCAAAGAGTCCTCAAAGTGAGTGGAACCCCAATGTGTAAACCCAGCTAGGCAAGCTAACACCAGACCTAGCTAACCTGACCTAGATATGCTGGTATCATATGTAAAGTCTCCATTCTTTTCATTAAATTCGTCCCCTTCCTTTTCTTTTTATCCCTGAGCTCCCAGCGAAAAAGCTAGAAGGTAAGGTAAAGTCCATACCACTGGTGTATGTATGTCCCCTGAGCTACAGCGAAGAAGAAGCTCTTGTGCCTGTGTCCTCTGGACAGTAGAGAGTGAAACTCTAGTTAAGGCCTAGTCCATCGCACATTATTCCATGTCAATTAGCCTAACTAAATAGACAAGCCTTAGTCTTAATAACTTGCCCTAAGTTCTTTAAAGTGAAGAAGTCTCCTGAGCGTAAGCGAAGAAGCAGCTATAGAGGTACTTTTTTGTCTCCATTCTTTTAAAAAGAGAGATTAAGTAAGGGTAGGTCCTGCTGTCTCTGCCAGGTGCTTGCTTAAACAACATAGCCTAACCTGGAGAAGTTGTAAGGTTGGTGCACCTCATACTGGGGACTACTCCGGTTCCCTCTGGCCTCTCCGATATGGCTAGCAGCATCAGCAGAATCTAAGGTAGGGTATATAAATGAGGGTAGGGTATATAAATGAGCTTGAAACGTGCCTTTATCTCTAGTAGTTAGAAGTAGTTCCATTATGGGGGAGATTAATGGGCAAGGACAAGTTTAACGTAGATATGCGATCATAGACTAGGGACTATGCCGAGGAGGGACTATCAGCAATGTTAACTGGCTATTTCTCAATAAGTATCCCCATTTGTTGAAACTTGGGGGTGGGATTTTATACTTCTTCTTGGCTAGCCCTGGTCAATTCCTCCTTAAGCTGCTGTGTAGTAGTCCATGGCAATGGGTAGGGTAAGAAAGAGAGGAGAGCCCCAGTCTTCTTAGCCTTACTTAGTTCTCAAGGTGTACTTACCTTAGTTCGGTGTAGAGAAATGAGCTTTCAACTTGCCTTGATCTCTTGTAGTAGTGCAAAAGTAGTAGTAGTTCAATCTCTTGCCGTTCTAATTTCATTAATGAATGGGTGACTCAACACCTTGCAATCATCAGGGTAAACGATCTAATCTAAAAGGGCATGGCTTATTCTTGACCTTTGTGTCTATTTAGGGGATAGGAGCTGACACTCCCTGTTGTAAGTAGTAGTGTTACCTTTTTATTTCTTTCCTTTTTTCAAAGAATGGAGACTAATGACAACCACCTATTGGCTTGGCTTACCAGCTGGCACAACCTCCTGGCTTATTATTGGCAGAAGTGTTTAATTGCGCAAGAACATTGAATTGGAAGAAGTAAGTTGTCATATTGTTCAACCAATAACACCTACCTCTTCTATTTCCCATTGTTGTATTAGCGGCGGAGTAAGCCTAGGGCAGTGGATTCGAGCAGCCGGGGATCCAGTAGTTTCCAAAGCAAGCTATATGACGACGGAAATGTATTTAATGTTAAGTCCATACAGTAAGTACTACTAGCTAGATATGCGAGTATCACGTAGATATGCGACAGTAGCTAGTCAAACTCTCTCTTAGGTAGTGTCTCCATTTGATGTTTTATTTTGCATTCCAAATGCATGTTTCTGATAATGCCACTTTGGGAGCTACCTCTTTTTGACATCCATTCTACTTAGTCTTAAGCAGTAAGTTCCATGCTCTAACGTTCAAGCATTCATTTCCGTTATTTCCACCTGTATCGAGTACAAGCCATGGAGTACGAGCATAATTAAGTACTGGCATTGAGGACCAGCCGTTGAGTAGCAAATTAGTAGCAGCATAAAGTGCATAAACTCTAGGATCGAAAGCATAGAGTACTGGATCTCCTCTTGGATCTCCTCTTGGGATCGATGAAGAAACACCTGTATAGAGTAGCAGGCATTGAGTAGCAACATTTACTATTGGGAATCACAACCTGGATCGAGTGCATTGAAAAGCGGCATTGACTATTGGGATAAAGTAGCAGTATCGATACCTGACATTGAGTGAATCAACACCTGGCAATAATCATAGGAAAATTATTTGAAAGGGTATATTCCAATAAAGAGAAAATCCATTTAATCGATCTGATGAGTCTGCCAAGGGCCCCTAAAAAAGGAAATTCTATTATATGTAAATGGCGAATGAGGCGTTTTTGAAAGATCTGTTCTACCAAAACTTAGTGCCTGCTCCCAACCTGGTGGGCGGTGCTCCGGATGGTAGCTATAAGTAGTGGATCAACTTGAATAAGGCCCCTTAAGGTATACGTCACTTGCATTATATATGCGATTATCCATTTCCTTATCAATCAATCAATCGTTGCTCTTCTTGTCGATCTGAGCGTTAAGCCGCGTTCTTATTGGTTCGATCAGTAGGTGTCGAGGAGGTAGAATCAAGTGGGTCTAGAGATAAGCGCTATAAGTCAGTTCTAACCCGATTAAATGAACACGAAGGTTCATTATCATATATAAGCTTGGTTATATATTCCCTAAATCTAGCCTAGGTAATAAAATTCCCAAGGCTCCGCATCGTTGGAGATTCTAGTTCTAGGGTGGTCTAGTTCGAGGGTCGAGGTCTAGTTTGAGGTATAGGGGGCTGTGTTTCCTTCTAGTTGAGGAGGTATAGGTAAAGGTATAGATAAAGGTGGGTAAAGGTATATGTATCCGTTTCCTCCTCCGTATAGGGTAGAGTTCGAGAAGGTTGCCTATGGGCTATGACAGGCACTGAAACCTGGGATCGATTCTTGGATCGACTGCATCAACTCAACTACCGGCTGCTATCTGCAATGATAACTTACTAAGAGTGTTGACCTTAAAGCGAGTACTCCCGGCATTCATTTACTCTTAAGATTGAGGAACTCACTCTAGATTAGAGACTATATTATCTCCTTTATGGTACGATCGATTATGAGACCCGATGCTAAAGCGTAATTACATATATAAGTGAATAATAGACAAAAGCCTAGTTATTAAGACCAAATGCCTTCTATTGCCATAAGAGATGTCATCGAAGCTTATCGAGTCCTCCATATTGATTTCTTCTTTTCTCAATTCTTCGATTGTGTAATTACGTATATAATAATCTGAAATATATCAAGGCAGATCATACTGACAAGAGAGAGCTCGAATGCCATCTCATGAATTTGGCTGCTTTCTCTTCGACCCAACTATTTCTGTTTGTTAGAGCGAACCCAATTCTGACGATCCACTCGACTATACGTAATAGCGACTGGCCCGGAAGTGCGTAAATCGGTTGAGAGAGAACCCAGAACGAATGGTAAATGCACTGGTTTGGAAAGAGCTCAGCTTAAGTGGTTCCATGCATTAGCCTGAGAGAGACCTAGATCGAGCACCAAATTATTTAGCTCGCTTTACTTGACCTTCTTTCCCTTCTCCATGCTTCCCCGTCTGGTAGACCAATGTTCAGGTCACTCTTACATACGTAACAGCTGACGCAAAGATGAGAATGTGAGGTTTATTAGTAGTAGCCTATACGGGACTTATGACGACGCTATTTCCGACATGTCGAATAAGCGTAGCGAAGACTGACCAGTATACATAGTCAGATGAATGTCGATGATAAGTAAAATCCTCGTAGGCGGGGCGAATCGAACCCGGATATTCTTGTGTCTCATTGATGGGAGTCAAGGGGAAGAGGTTGGGTAGAGCAAGAGTTGGTTCTCCTATCGCTGCTCATTCAGGGCTTGTCTCTGGCTAAACCGAACCATGAGCATGTTCCAGAGATCACCGCGACTGGCAGATGGCTTCTGACCAGACCAGCTGCCATATATATATCGCGATAGCAGTCTTATATACATAAAATCGTACGTCATGCTCGTTATATTCAGATAGCTATGGAATGTATAAGACTGACAATCCCCTTTCAAGTATCTCAGTGGTCCCGAAGGGCAATCCTGTATTGGGGTAGTCGTTTGAACGTTAGATAAGACTGCTTTCTCTTGCTCGTCGGAGAATAAATCCGTTCAAGTGAAACAGCAGCTATAATTCCCAAAGTCACGAGTGATATCGCACCATCAGACGCAGACAAATCGGAGCATTCCGTCAAGAAAAAGACTAAGAATCGATCGTTTCGGTGATCTCATTCGAACATGGGAACAAGGAGGGGATGTCTTCACAAGACATAGTAAATCGGGGAAACAGCTCATGCCAGCCAGGTGCATTATACCCGTCAGACAGTGGTCATTTCTCAAAATGAATAAACTTCACTCTTCTCTTCGGCCGCATAGTTGATAACGAAGCATGTTTTCTATCATCGATCGGGCTCCTGTCCTGAAAGAACCGAACCAAGGAGTTCCAATCAAAGAATGCCCTGTATTACGAGAAGGTGCTAGTGGAGCTTTAACCTATCCGCATGTCCCCGGAAGCATGTCAGCTATAGATAGCTACTACAAGACTGACTCATTGGCTGCTGTCATAGCTGGACCTATCAAGGATTCTGTGGGCTAATATGTTGAACGCTGCATATTTCTCTCCTAAAAGTATGATTCAGGACGCAGAACGAGGTAGCGGTGCTAAAGCATTCCGCATGGTCAAGTTGTTCACTAAACGAGTATTCCAGGTACGACTATTGGGTTTACCACTCTTATTCCTTGGTCTATCCACACTTTTGGAATGCCATCTTCCTTATTGATCCATTTTTATGGATCAATTTTAGTTCATTTCAATAGGAACGTAGTCGCTCGACCATAAGGGAGAGGGGTAATCGCTATAAATCATGCGTGGATCGATCGGAGGAAATGACCCGAGATGCATCGTATATAAGGTAGCTTGTGGAATTGACTGAGCATAATTGAGAAACTTGATCGGTGGGTGGGCTCCCACAGCACTAGGGGCCAATCGAAACAAACCGGAAGAATCATGTCATGTAACCAATATGGAACCAGGGGATTGTAGTACCTGCTAATTTGTGCTCCTCCCTCCTCTCCGAGAACGCATGCCATCCGATCTCAAGGGAAGATTATCCCTTTGAGTTGAGATACTACGGTAATGTACACCTTCTTGTTGCTCTTTACCACGAAATAAGCGGAAGGGGCTTGTGACTCGCTTGCTCTTAAGAAGGGGATTGCCAACAAAATATAGCAGTTTTACAATCGGTAGTGCCGACACTTGCCTACTTATGATTCTGATAACTTCCTATCAGTTTAACGAACCTTCAGGAAATAAAATATCCTAGTTATGATTGAGGGAATATTGACTTTCATCTTCCTTCCCTCAATGCTTCCCCTTATGTATGTAACGTGACCTACCTCTTAAGCACTTTTGTGGGGAGGAGGCCTCAATCCTTTGCCTTATGTGACGAAGTGGAAATCTAACGCCTCAATTGAATAAGGAAATTCTTTAGCCTTCCCACCTTGCCCTCGATGATATTCCCACCTTGCCAGAGATACAATAAAGAATCTAGTTGGTTAAGAGAAAAATACCTTTGAAGTATGGCCCGAGGAGATAAGAAGCCAAGGAAATACGCAGAACTCCAGAGATCACTCGACCCGGATCCAGCGCCGCAAACTCTCATCTCAACAGCGGAGGCGCCAGGCCGAAGAGAGAGAAAGACCCCTCCCTACGAACGAGGATAGGAAGGAAACTGTCGTCTTGTGCAGCAATTACAGGATATTTTACGATAGCGATCCTTATGCCTCATTGGATTGGAGTCATTCAGGGATGAAGCTTGCCGCAAGAACCCTTAAAGTGTTACCGGGGCTTAGCCTCGCTGGCTTCGCTTAGATATAATATATGGCAAGGACTCTTACACCCCCCTTGCGAACGAAAAGGCAGCTTAGAATATGTTTCCTCATATTATGTCCTAATTTATGGCTGGAAAAAAGGCATGGTCTGGTTCTATTGCTTGATACAAGGCAGCGAATGAATGATCTGTTTCTATAAGATAGGGAGGTTTGCTTGGCAGGTTCGGTTGCTTTGATAGGGAGGATTGCTTGGAATGAGAGCTTGGATGGTCAGTTAGCTTGGATGGTTTGGTAGGGGTGTATTGATTGGTGGAATTAGCTTCCGATAAGTGGCGGGTTTCAAACCTATATTCGGGGAGCTTCAGGACCCCATACAAACGAGTGATAGTCTTGAACCTCCGTTCCTGCTGTTCGGAATGAAAGAGATATATAGTAAAGGGCACGGCACTTAAGCCGTTTATTCCTATTCGAATGGGGGGGCGACATTCTTGATGGGGGGAAACATTGTTGTAATTAGATATAGTTAGATCTATATCAGATTGTTTGCATCGGATTTCAGGTTGGCTATTCCCTTTTCTAGGGTTCACATCCTTTCCTTTCCCTCACGGTACTTTTACGCTCGCTATCGGTCATTCTACCTGGCCGCCTAAAGAAAAAGGCAAAGGGCAGGGTTCTTCCATCATACAATTCACTGAAATGACTCGCACAGAGAAAAAGGAATAGAAAGGTTGAGAATAAATAATGGGCGGGAAATTAGTAGTATTCTTTCACTCATACTTCGAACCAAGATCGAAACTAAAAACCCCGAAACCTATCCCCTACTATATATAGAATGGATTATATAGAATGGATCACAGACGGTATCTACCCATGCAGGGCCTTTCGACTTTGGAAGCAAGCGTCCTTCCCTCTCAATGCCCGGGCATCCGATGCAGTCTTTCTTATCTTATGCATGCATGCTTACGGAGGGAGGTCATCCCGCACCCCCTTTTAGCCTTTCACTTGAAACAAGCTTATATCCTTTCCTTCCAACCTGACAGGGGGTGTAAGACTCTATACATTGTGTTACCACTTCGCAGAGTCCTGTGGTTTTCATATTTTGGGCAATTCCCCCCTCCTGTCGCTACTTAGATGTTTCAGGCCGCGAAGTCATTTTGATGGGATCGCTCGCTAAATGGCATATTTTCCCGTTTATTTCCTCATATTTTCTGGTAATTCCCTCTATTATTTCCAATATATTATTATTATACATAACCGTCCGATACTCTTTTAGGAAGGATGCTATGGTTTGGATGGACCTGACCTTACTTACTGGGACAACCAAGGAGTTGTCTATCTCTTTGCAATGACCCGTATATGATTATCCTTCCTATAGCTACTTAGATGTTTCAGGCCCCCTATTTCTATTAATTTATAAGCTGTAGACTTCTTCTATTTTCTTAAGCTCAAGATCTCCGGTCCAGCCCCTAGCTTGCTCCCCGAGGCTCGCTTTCCAATAAGCTACCTCCTCTCTGGAGTGCGCTCTCCTTTCTACGGTCCAGGCTCCCCAACCAGCACTATCTCTTCTCGTTCTGATCCAGCCACAAAGCGTGTTTGTTGGTTCCAAGCTCTCCATCGCGGCACACTTTTAATATCATAGCGACGATCCTGCAGAACTCGTTTATCCATCAATAAAAAACACCCAGGAACAACCCACCCACTTCCAGTTGAAATTCCATTTCGAGAACCAGAGGCAAGGGTGACAGGTTAGGGCCCACAAAATAAGAGAGCTTGTAGGCCATGCAAATGACCCCGCTTCTTTCCCATTCGTCCATAACCACCACCTTGCTAAACATCCTTTCTGGGTCGAGAATCAGTTGATGACCTGAAACTAGCACCAGAGTAAGGTAGAACGTAAACATTGGTGGCACAGGCAGCGATGGTAACAAAGGCTTAAGTTCCAAGTTTAGTTTAAGATCCTTCCATTCGATAGCCCATTTCACATCCAGTTAATTGAGTGGACCAGTAAAATAGAGAGGGAAAACCAGGAACGCAGGCATAGGTAGTTAGAGCAACGCCAGTCGTGTCTGTTGATCCAGTAGATCCTGCAGATGGTGCAGTTATTTCTGTTGATCCAGTAGATCCATCAGCATGGGCGGAGGCACCAGCAGAAAGAAAGGCAGATCGAGATGGGAACCTAGCAGCGTAGATAGAGGCAAAGACAAAGGTAAAGGCTGCTAGAGAGGCAGGAGAGGAAGCAAGGGTAGTAGGAGCAGGACCGGATTGAGATGCAGATTCACCAGTAGCAGAGCCTATTTCAGTAGCACCCGTCCCAGGCGAAGTATCAGGTGCGGATCCATAGTAATGCACGCATACAGAGACAAGTAGAGATCACATTTGGCTAATCATGTATAGTGATAGTTCGACTGGACTGCTACGGTGAAGAGACAGCGTTCGGAAAGCTTAGTTGGTATGGAATATTAACGTAACAGAGAGAGAGCATAATGCGTATATAACAACACGGCTAAGCGATTTCTCAGTGACTTGATGATGGCATCGGACGGGTGCATACATAGAGAGCATTCGACTGAGCTAGGTTGTTTATAACGAGCGAAGAGATCGCGTTCGTTCAGGCTGATCAATCGCTCTTGTATGACACGTAGTAATTGGATCATGCATGCGTAAAGAGCGAACCATACATTAGGTCGTGCATACGGTTAGATCATTGGTTGGATGGCTTCTGGATGGGTGCATGTATAGAGAGACAAGTGTAGGTCGGACTTGGTCAGCTAAGTTGGTAATGCATAATGGGTGATACACATATAGAGCAATTGGACTGAGCAAATAAGTTGTTCGTCTACTTCCCTATGGATGCTGCTACCTTAGCTGCTGAGTAAACTGATTCTAGTTCAATTGAAACTACTGCTGTTGGCTAAGGATCTGCGCGAAGGAAACCTGGGACAGTCAAAGGGGGCTGGCTATGGAACGGGCAGAACGGTAAGAACAAGCTTGAACGTGAGTAGTGGAACCGGGTTGGACTGGCTCTTTTACTTGAAGCGATTCAACGCGCAGAACCCCGGTTTGAGGCGATGTGTTTCTCCTGTCTATCCTACCAGAGACACCTATATACTACCTATTAGGACATAGCAGTTATAGCCTCACTTAGAGCACACCCATATCATAGTTATAGATTGGCTCTTCTGGCTGGTAGATGTAACTGCCTGCCTTTCCCTTCTCTGAGTTCTGGATAGGCAAGCTTGGGAAGAGAATACTAGTTTAAGCCTTGGTAGAAGACTAGCTAAAGCCTTGGGAGGAGAAAAGACTAGAGAAAGCGTTGGGAAGAGAAGACTAGAGAAAGCTTCGTCCGATTGGTGGGTCCAAAGAGAATCGTACGGTTTGCTAGTGGTGTTCTGGGGTCCGTATTGTTCATGGGCAAGAATAAAGCATTAGTGAGACTGAAAGAAGCAGTAATGAGGGAAGTAGCTGCCCTTGCTTTGCTTTGCCTTGTTCCATTCTGGTAAAGCTAAATGGGATTAGTGATACTGGCAGTAATGAGGGAAGTAGCTGTCCTTGCGTTGCCTTGCCTTGCGTTGCCTTGCCTGTCCTTTCCCTTTCCTTGCCTTGCCATTCTTTGCCTTTCCTTGCCTTGTTCCATTCTGGTAAGGTGGTTGGATAGAAGTGCGGTGCCAGTGGACTATGCAAGTGGGGTTGGCTCTTCGGTCCTCTTTCATCCATTTTGTTAAGAGACTTTCCTTCTTACTTGTTTCATCCATTTTGTTAAGGTCGCCATTCGTCTTATTATGGCTGGATTCTCCCTGCGTATAAGGCTGGATTCTCTTATCGTTCGCCTTCGTACGTTCGCCTTCATACGGGAGATTATCTGTCGCCATCAGACGTTCGCCTTCATACGTTCGCCATCTTTCCCATTTCTGTCTACTTCATACGTTCGCCTTCATACGCCTCTTTCCTACTCTTTCCTACTCTTTCCCACTCTGCCCTCTATACCTTCTCTTTTTCCAGGGCTTATCACTTCTTTTACTATCCACCATTCCCTAATAGAAAGAAATAGAAAAGGATAGATAGAAATGTATCGGGAAATGTGGATGGATGTGGTCAGTCTCCCTATCTGTATAAGTATCCTTCCCCATAAGTATATGTATCCTATCCCTTCAAGTACCTTTAAGTATATGTATCCTATCCCTTCAAGTACCTTTAAGTATATGTATCCTATCCCTTCAAGTATATGCTTAGTTAGTCTCCATCCCTTCAAGTCTTAGTATTAGTCTCCATCAGTATCCCTTCAAGTCTTAGTCTTTCTCCCTTCAAGTCTCCAAAAGTATCCAATTACTTTCCTTTATATATGATTCATCAGTCTCCTTCCCTTAAAGTATATGTATCCCTTTCTGTCTACCTTATCCCTATCGGTAAATGAAGGGAGCTCTCCAACATATAGTATTGCGACCGAAGGGAGCTATCCAACATTGAGATAGTAATGCGACCGGCAGGGAGCAGTGTAGATATTTACTTAAGTCCTTAAGGACTTAAGGACTTAAGAAAGGACTTACAGTGATATCTTGAACTATGAGTTACCCAATCTATAGGACTAGCAGGAAGACCCAAGCTGGAATACCCAAGCAGGAAGGATATTTTCTATTGCAGGAAGACCAAGCAGGAATACCTTGGTTAGGTTGTGGGGTTGGTGGGGCTTGCCTCATGAACTGCCTCTTTCCCACTCTGTTCTTATCTTTAGTGGAATATCAGGTAAGTAAGAGAAAGATGCGCTTTATATCTCAAGAGGAGGACGCCAGAAAGATGCTTTATGAAGTGACGCTTAAATCAACGTTCATACTTTAAAGAAAGAGAGATCCGCAAAGGTAGATGCTACTATATACGCTTGAACAACGACAGGTTCGATCGATAGAAAGTCGCCGCCGTTCCGAAAGGAGATCTAAGCTGTATGAATGAGAAGTTGTTAATACGTATATAATTGACTAGGCTTCCGTTTGGTTGGTTTAGCTTGTAAGGTTTAATGGCATAGAGTCCGATCCGTTCATGTTCGATAAGCGGGTGGAAAGAAGAGTTCCGGGACTCACAGGGCTGACTTAATAGCTAGAAAACGCGTTGATCGTTGAAGTGACGAGACCTGCAGTTCGGTAGCAGGACGTCGAACGAGGGCAGGGGGCGGAATACTATTCTTTCTTTCATCGTCGGATGCTTCTTCAGCCAATATGAGTCGAGAGAGCTGCGCAGGTACACGGAAAGAGATTCTCCTGCTTGGTTTAAACAGTTTTTGGGAGGGGAAGAATCAACTTAAGAAACCGGCCTAGGGAAGTGTTCTTTAGGCACTAGGGAAATTTCCAGTTTAAGCACTCGACCGAAAGCTTAAAGGGCTGAAACCCTACGAACCGGAATCGTACCGCAGAAACCACTTTAATTTCAAAGGGCATTCGAATGAAAGTTTCTCGTGGTCTCGTCATCCGGCTGCTGTTGGGTAGCGCTGTTGGACTTGGTTCGTTTGGGGTTCGCTGTCTGTTCTGTTCCGAAGCTAGCAGTAGTGAGGGCTTCGGGCTTCGCTCACCTCGAAGTGAAGTGCGGACATGTGTTGGTTCTCAGCTTGGCCCCTCTCATGTCGCTGCCGCCTGGCAATTTCATGAATTCAGGTTTGTTTCCCCAGGGTCGGGTTCATTGAAGAACCGAACGAAATCATAACGACTCGCCATCTTTTGATGGCGGCCGATGTAGGCGAACAAACAAAGCGTGTGGCACATCTGTTTTGGAACCGGACGTGTCTCCCGCTTCAGAACATACTCATGGCTGTCTCCAAGAAGAGGGTTGGCCAGGCCCCTCCCAAGTAATCTATGGTAAAGTGCATTTCTTGAACGCCCTTCCCTTCCTTCCCCGATCGGGGGTCTTTCGTTCCTCGTTCACCTTTATTTGTCACATAGATCTGTATTACTCCCTGGACCACGCAGGTCGTCCCCATTTGACTTTCAATCACAGCAGAATAGTTTTGCTTTTCGAACCGCTTAAAGGTTTCTATATTGCAGAGTAGATCAGAAGCGATATAGTCTCCTATCTACATATCTAAATAGAGGTGTTGAAAGGATAACTGCGAAGAGCACGACTATTAATTATGTGCCAATTAGCTCAGCACTATGGAAATAAATCCGAATAGCAATGAAATAGGATTTGGTTTTTTCTAATTCTTTTCCAGTCCCTTCTCCATGTGCTCCGGCAGTTGATTCGATCTATTCTATGAGAAAAGGGCATGATCACCTGTTCGTTCCAAGGATTCTTAGCCCAGTCACTACAAAATCGGTCCCTATACATAGATCATTCGTTCCAGTAATCAAGTGATCTTTCTTCATTGAATTTGACTTTACAAGTACTTTACATTGAATGCAATATATTTTATTGCGCTTTTATTTTTCTATAGCATGCAAACTAACCTAAAACAAAAATAGAGTAGCGGGAAGGCAAGACCTCTCGGACCTCTCCAGGTGGTAAATAATAAAGTGTTAAGGTGGCGTATGTTAAGTAGCTTATTATTTCCTGACCCTGGTCTTGTCAAAGTAGTAAATTCAATGCCTTGAGGCAGAGAACATCATTCCAATAAGACCTCACCAGGAGAACTAGACCAGAGCATCCATACCTTTATCTCGAACTCGACCCTTTGGCTTATAGATAAGAGGCTACTCGGACTAGGCCTACTCAACTTGGCAGCTACTAAAAACTACGCTACTCAACTTGGACGGATGGATGGATGGCTGCTGCGCTATTCCACTAGACTAATCGACTTGGCTAATCGGACTGGGCTACCTGGCTCGGACCAGGCGAGAAGGTCACTTCGAACTGGATTCACAAAAACGCCTCATTCACTGTTTTTATACTTCAAATTGCATTTTTAGGGAAGACGATAAATCTCATTGGGGCGCTGAAATGGATTTTATTTTGCCATACACATAGCAGCGCATAGCCAGTCATTTACAGTTGTAATTGCCGATAGCCAGTGGTCAGTCATTGACAGAAGTCATTGCCATACAGCTAGGATTCCGGGAGAGAAGGGGAGGTAGACCCATTCAGCGAGGGGAAGGAGCTTTGCTGATACAAGTTATTGATATATTGATGGCCTACCTGATTCGGGGCAGAAACTCTGTTTAGTTGGTACAGAATCATGAAAACCCTCTAATTTCACGTTTATATTTAGATAACCTCGCTTTTATGGGGTACAGTATAAATCTCTATCATTTTGGCACTTAAAGTGATTTTATTCTTACTGATGAGTCCCGTTTCACGACGTTTATTTATTACAGGCAGGATACCGCCGATTGCTGGTGGAGGCACCGAGCGAGGGCTGGGAGAACACGAAGGCTGGTTTAAACCGCCGTTATGCTCGAACGTTCGGCTGGTACAACCCGAGGGCCGGGAGAACCCAGAATGGAGGAAGTTGGCGGGAGAGAGTAAAGAGGGCTTGCTAGCTATATGGGGATGTGTGGGCGGCTGGCTGGTAGTGAGGTGCACGGAATAACCCATACGGACGGGGTGGGCGCTTCGCGGGATCGGATCTTTTGAAAGGATTTTTACATTTATCTTCATATATGTTGCTACAGAGTACGCGCTTTTTTTTATTGAGTTGATTGATTTTATTGATAAGTCTGCTGCTTCCCCAAAAAAGAGACAACCATACCACCGATACATACCAGTGCAACCATCCCAACTTCACACAGTAAGTCTGGAAACACCAGTTCTCACCTTGAACCTTGGAACCTTTAGCCTTTGCCTTTCACCTCTCAACTGAAGATGCCCTTAGCCGGCCATTCAACCTCTAGCCAGAAGCCAGAAGCCTGTAACCATTAGCTTTCACCAACTAGCGCTCCAAACACTCCACATAGCAGATATCACATATTGATTTAAAGCATCTTTTTACTTACGTTTTGGAATGGGTGTAGGAAGTAGCTATGGGAGAATGGGTACACTTCACACTGGCACAACCTTACCTGCCTGACTGAAACTACCTGACTAGCATGAACGAAACTAGCTGACTTGCATGAATGGCTAAACCTAGCCCCTCTCACTGAAGGCTCTACCTATTCTCTCTTCCTTGAGGGTTATGTTTTCGTGACGTAGGTGTTGTTGGACTGGCTACTACAATGAGTGAGATGGAAATGGTATCACTCACATAGCCTCGTTCCTTGTGCGCATAGTCCCTTCCGGGGGGAACACTCTATTAGACCACCTACCTTTGTGCTATTATGAATATGTTGTTGTTTCAGACCCAATCGCACCCAATTATCCGATGTGAAAAAGAAAGAGGGAAAACATAGAGCAAGCTCTCTTTGTAACCTCACTTCTTTTGGGTCCCAAGAATTTAGACAGGCAAAGGACAGAATCTCAGATAATGGACGCCCTCTGGTACACAATCGCCTACGTTTGGGGGATTCGACACCTCGCCTCAACGCAAAGCATCTGGGAAAATGCAAACCTCGCCACAAGCTTAGCTAGGAGGGTTAACAATGCCGAAAGGAGTGAAGAAAGAGATTGAATTTGGAGGAGTTAGATTGGATTAGGAATTGACCCGCTGAGAAGTTAGGGGGTTGACGAATGGGCAAGATATCATTTTGTATTTTATACGTAATTACGAATAGGATATTTCCTCTCCCTACGGTCGAGCCCTGCCGGGGGCATCCTCTCCTTTTAGTCGAGCCTGCTTGCGCATCCTATAGAACTCCGTGATCATCTCCAACTAGCTAGTTGACTATCTAATTTCTCGGAGTTGTCTATAGAATTTCCTAGGGAACTCCGGTCAAATCTTTTTCCCTCTCGGAGTTCAGACCCCAAAGCTCAGGATAGAGAGGTTAGGCAGGGATTTTCTTTCTTAAGCCAGCAATAGATTTCTTTATGAAAATGACCTGGGACTCACATTATTCATTTTTTTATAGATCATTTCCTTCAGCATATGCTCGTATATAATTAGATTAACTACTCTTCCCTTCCTTCAGTCACTCAGGTCTCACCCTCTCGGAGATTCACCCTATAGAAGAAGATACTCGACCAACTTTAGGAAGAAACACATTCACCATGAGGCTCTCAAGGGCGAGGCCCCAGCTTGCCTTCTCGTCGGGCTCGCTTCGCTCAACAGAATGCCCTCCTCGCCCTCCTTCTGTCAGGCGAGTAGTTCCTCCTCGACCTAGACCTAGAACCTCGAACTCTTACTCGACCTAGAACTCTACATCGAAATCCACGAAACCCTAGATCCTTTAACTCAATATCGATCTCTACCTCGATATATATTGAGAGCCTTGGGCGGGAATGTTCTTACCTGGTGGGGCTGGAAACCACGGTTTTGCTGCTAGTTTTGCTGCTTGGCTTTGGTACTCGGCTTGAGCTGCTCGGCTTGCATAATATCATATATACTGAAAGTTTTTGACTTTTCAGAACGTTTCTCTCTGATTGGATGGATGGATTCATTGGATGGGCCGGGCTGCTCAGCTCGGATACCGGGAAAGGTTGAGCTGGAAACACTCATTGCTAGTGGTCGCCAATAGCAGCCAATGGTGTGATAGTCAGTCTCATTGACAGGAGGAGGTGGTGGTGGTCATTGTAGATAGCCGCTACTCGATTCAGGTGTCGATGCCAGGTACGTGTCAACCCAGGTGTTGATCCAAGTGGTTGATGTTGATGTTGATGCTTAGCTTTCTTTCTACTTGAAATTATCTCACTCCCAATACGAGGTATAACCTCCCCATCGAGGTAGAATCTCACGTCCCAATATGAGAGGTCTAATCTTAAGAGGCGCCCTCGAAACTCTACCCTCCCTCCTCAGAGTTTCATTTCGGAGTTAGCGCCATTCCATGCCTGCTGCGCACCTTACTTTTTCCCTATCGGAGTTCATCCTACTGCGTACCTCACCTTACTCCGTACCTCGTCTTATCAGTATCGCAAGCCAGACTATGCGTTATATACGTTGCAATCCAATATTTGAATTGAAAACACTTCGTGCCTGGGTTGAGGACTTGTTGGGATAACATAAAGCTAATCTCCAGGTTTTACACGGCCAAGGAAGATTCAACATCGTTTGTTAACTCGTTTAGTTTGGAAGAGTTCTTTTAATATGAGATTTTCCTAGAGCAGCTGTAGAGGGTGCGATAGCATGCTCGACTGATAAGGAGAGGGAAAATACTATGTTTTTCCGATCTCAAGGTCCAGGTCCAAGGTCAAGGTGGTAAATTAAATAATAGAAGATGGCGTTGCCCATCCAACCATACCAGCAAGCAGCCCAGCCGGTTCAATAACAAAGTGTCGTGATGCAGTTAGCCAAGGTGATGGACCAGTTAGCTTCCCTAGCAGCCTATTCTCATGCGGAACAGGGAAATCACTCGGCACTGGGAGCGAACAACAATTCACTTCACTATAAAGGGCGACCACATACGCCACTCTGAGTACCTTCCTTTGCTAGGGGTTAATCTGCTTCTCCTGGATCTACTGTTGGATCTACCCATGCCACCTTTCTGTACTGAATTTACCACTTAAAGACCAGGTTCAGAGAGCTTAGAAGGTGCGTCCAGAGCGAGCAGCACGGCCACAGCTATCAAATCCAAATCGATTTTATTAAGTGTTTGAAGCAGCTGCTCCGAAATTGCTCCGAAGTACGAGATTCAGAGAATTGCTATTCCGGAGAATTGCAGGTGGATCAACAACTGGATATGGTGGTTAAGCATAAGAATCGACTGCTTAAACTGCTCAGTCAACGTAAGAAGCAACTAACAAGACTGTGTGTCTAAGAAGGGTATAAGAAGTGATGGTGCTATGTGGTTGTGGTATGAATGGTATGACTACTACTAAAAGGGTGGTCCAGTTTTAGCCTGGCCGGACAAGATCATATAATGGTACCTACTACTAAGATTCATGAGGTTCATTGTTTTGGTGGGGCTACAAACAGTAGGGTAGTTGTATTCTGATGGTAAAGGGAGGGACTAACATGAAAGGGACTGGATCTCCTAGCAGCAATGGTGTCTGGCTGGGCATCTCCTAGCAATGGTGACTGGGCGCATCAATCCATTCATCTCCTGGCATAATGGTACCTACAATTGATGAGGTAAGTGTTGGGTGGGGATAATAGGTAGTTGGAGTCTGGTTGTAAAGGGGGTAAAAGGGACTAACAAGAATAGTTAAGACGTGATACCTAGAAGAGAATACGTGGTACCTAGAAGAAAAGGGTAGGGTAAATATAATAAATATCCTAGTGACCTAGCTGACTGGGATCAATCAATCAATATCCTGGCAATGGTGGCTGGCTGGGCATATTATCTAAATGGTGACTGGGCATCCATCCGTCAATTAATATCCTTCCTGGCAATGTGGGCTGTCCGGGCATATATCCTATCAATGGTGACTCGGCATCCTCCATTCTAATATCTTGGCAATGCTGGCTGTGGAGAATCAATCAGGCAGTTCCGACAATTCCACACCACCTT